>Ga0172368_10000532_pt1 | contig 54158 bp, 43 predicted proteins | sample Lak11m_FD_114540 | JGI IMG/M metagenome (GOLD analysis project Ga0172368, IMG submission 114540) | Freshwater microbial communities from Kabuno Bay, South-Kivu, Congo - kab_022012_11m | ecosystem: Environmental > Aquatic > Freshwater > Lake | place: Democratic Republic of the Congo: South-Kivu... | reverse complement strand
TGGGCAAAGTATAAGCCTACAACTCCTGCAATGGCTAAAGGTATAACAAACAGATTACTAGATTTCAAAGAACTATTATCAACCCCCTCTACCTCAACTATCGTATGACACTACCTTTTAAAAAAGGGGGGAGACAAGCAAACAATCCTCGAACCTAACTTCCCCCCTTTCTTAAAGGGTGGATTAAGGAGGGATTTTCAAAATCGGTTTTAATCCCCTTCACCCACGCCCAATCATCCCCGCTTTCCAGCGCATTGCCAATTACCACAAAATCCGCTCCGGCGGTAAAAGCCGATTGCGCTTGACCGGCGTCTTTTATCCCGCCGCCGACTAACAGCGGCAAATCCACCGCTTTCCGCACCGCCGATATCATTTCCGGCGGCACCGGATATAATGCGCCGCTGCCAGCTTCCAGATAGACCAGCTTCATCCCCAGCATTTCCGCCGCCATAGCGTGCGCCGCCGCAATTTTCACTTGTTCCCGCGGAATTGGCTTGGTATTGCTGATATATTCCACTGCGGAAATTTTTCCCGATTCCACCAGCATATAAGCGGTGGAAATCACTTCCAACCTTAGCTTTTTCACTTTCGGCGCGGCGGTGATATGTTCGCCAATCAAATATTGTGGATTGCGCCCGGAAATCAAGGACAGGAATAGGATAGCATCGGCATATTGCGATACTTGACTTGACCCGCCGGGGAATATGATAAGCGGTATATGCAGCTCTTGCTTCATAGCTTGCAAAGTATCGTCGAAATCGTTATCCCCGATATGGGACCCGCCGACAAAAACCGCCGCCGCTCCCGCTTGTTCCGCCGCACCCGCCCGCTTGTTCATCTCGTCTTTGCCACCTTTATCCGGGTCCAGCAGCACAATTACGCCTTTGCGGGATTGGGTTTTGTATGACAGAAAGTAGTCGTAAACTTGCATAACATACTGATATATTGTTACTTCCGTAGGGACAGAACCATGTTCTGTCCCTACAAAAACCAATTATTTTCGTAATGAATCTATAGCTGCCCGTTTTCCGGCGGTCAAAGCGTCTTCCAGCTTTTCCGCGCTTTTCGCTCCGGCAGTTGCCAGATGCGGCCTGCCGCCGCCTTTGCCGCCGATCGCTTCAGCGGCTTTACCCACTAATTTCCCGGCTAAAACACCTTTTTTAATCAAGTCATCGGTGACTACGCATACAATTGCCGCTTTTCCTTCCAATTCCGCTGCAATGAACCCAATTCCGCTTTTAAGATTATCCCTTAATACATCGCCGAAATCTTTGAGTTCATCCATCGAACTTACCGTCATTATCTTTGTGACGATTTTAGCGCCGTCTAATATTTCAGCTTCGGATAATATTTTCGGCAAATCCATCCCGCCGCCGGATTTGCGCAATTTTTCCGCTTCCTTCTCCAATTCCTTCTTTTCCGCAGCGAATTTCTGCAGTTTTTCCACCACCTCGGAACCGTGCGAATGCAGGATTTCCCGGACTCTTTCCAGATCAGCCCGCTCTTTCATCAACAAATCCAGAGCTTTATGTCCGGTGACCGCTTCAATACGGCGCACTCCGGCCGACACCCCGGTTTCGCTGGTAATGCGGAAAAAGCCGATATCGCCGCTGTATCGGCAATGCGTCCCGCCGCATAATTCGCGGGAAATATCCCCGGTGGAAATCATCCGCACCGTTTCCCCGTATTTTTCGCCGAACAGCGCCATCGCGCCTTTAGCCCGGGCGGCTTCCAAAGTGGTGATTTCCGAGGTCACCGGTAAGTTCGCCATCACCGCTTCCTGCACGGTTTTTTCCACGACAAACAGCGTTTCCGTTTCCGGTTTCTGGTAATGCGTGTAATCAAACCTCAGATAATCGGGATGCACCAAAGATCCCGCTTGCTGGATATGACTGCCGATGATTTTACGCAAAGCATACTGCAGTAAATGGGTAGCTGTATGATTGCGCCGGATGGCCATCCTGCGCTGAGAATCTACCGATGATGTTACTTTATTATCTCGACCTGCCGCCGACTGAAAAGCTTTAACATCGCCGGTAATTTTCACTATGCGGACACTGCCCTCGTCAAGATAAGTATCTTCCACGGTAAAAGTTTCCCCGCCGGGGAAAACAATCTTCCCGGTATCGCCGGTCTGACCGCCGGATTCGGGGTAAAACGGACTATCTTTCAGCGCCGCTTCGATATACTCGTTAACCACCCGGTATTTGACAACTTCCGTAATAAATTCCTCAAAATCGTAACCGACAAAAGTCTGCCATTGTTCCGCCGGTTTATCTGTATAATCGGTTAAATTAGTGTAAGCGGTCTTTTCCAGACTGCCCATCGTAAATTTGCCTTGCGACCGCGCCCGTTCCCGCTGATTCTGCATCGCGGTTTCAAATCCGGCCGTATCCACCGTCAATCCCTTTTCCCGCGCCATCAATTGGGTCAAATCCAGCGGGAAGCCGTAAGTATCGTAAAGCTTGAAAGCGTCTTCGCCGGGAATTATCCCCTCGGCAGCGCGTAGAGCTAGCGCCTGGAAAATCTCCAATCCTCGTTCCAATGTGGAAGAAAATCCTTCTTCTTCGTTCTTCACCACTAACGAAATGTGCTGATGTTTTTCCCGAATTTCCGGGTAAACATCACCCATCGTATCGACTAGTACCGGGACTAATTTATGGATGAAGGGTTTGTTCAATCCGATTTCATGTCCGAATCTGGCGGCGCGGCGTAAAATCCGCCTCAGCACATACCCCCGCCCTTCGTTGGACGGCAAAGCTCCGTCGGCGATGGCGAAAGCCAAAGCCCGCAAATGGTCGGAAATCACCCGGTGGGGGATTTTCACATCACCGTAAGGTACACCGGACATATCGACAATAGCGGCAATCAGCGGCTGGAATAAATCGGAATCGTAATTGTTCAATCCGCCCTGCAATACCGAAGAAATCCGTTCCAATCCCGCCCCGGTATCCACATGTTTAGCGGGCAATTCGTGCAACACGCCTTGATCATCGCGGTTATACTGGATGAACACCAAATTCCAAATTTCCAAAATCCGCCCGCATACGCCGTTGGCTTCGCATTGGTGGTCGAGGCCTTTTTTATCGCAGCCGTCGGGGCCTAAATCGAAATGGATTTCGCTGCAAGGTCCGCAGGGACCGATTTCTCCCATCTCCCAGAAATTATCCTTTTTACCGTGCCGGGATATATGAGCGGGATTTATATCGGTTTCATTTTTCCAAATGTCGAAAGCTTCATCGTCGTCGGTATAAACTGTGGCGTATAATCTATCTTTGGGAAATTTCCATACTTCAGTAACCAGTTCCCAGCCCCATTTGATAGCTTCCAATTTATAGTAATCGCCGAACGACCAATTGCCCAGCATTTCGAAGAAAGTATGATGACGGTTGGAAGGGCCGACTTCTTCCAAATCGTTGTGTTTGCCGGAGACACGGAGGCATTTTTGGGCATTCACCGCTCTGGTGAACGCAGGCGTACGCATTCCCAAAAACACATCTTTGAATTGATTCATACCGGCGTTGATAAACAGGAGGGTCGGATCGCCCAAAGGGATGACCGGAACGGAAGGCGCATAGGTGTGGCCGCGGCTTTGGAAAAATTCGATAAAGCCGCGCCGGATGTCGCGGGAAGATAACAATTTAATTACACTACCTGATTAATATTGGTTTGACAATGTTCGGAATTCCCTTCCCTATGGGAAACCGGAATCCCCGCCATACTTCATTCACCCAAGGTTTGATGGTCGAAATGTGTTTATCGGTGTCAGGTGAGGGCACCTGACACCACAGCAGCTGCAGCGTGGTGTCAAACGCCCTCGTCTGACACCGTAAGAGCTTATTAAAAACTAATAAATTTACACAATTTTTAGGGGATTTGCAAGTATTTTGGAAAGAAGTCTGCAAGTCCGCAAGTCAACAAGTCTGCAAGTCTAAAGTAAAAATAAAAGCTTCACTACAGAGACACAGAGGACACAGAGTTTCACAGAAAAAAGCAAAAAATTCACAGTAATGAAGTAATTAAGTGAATTAACACACTATTATTTCACTAAACAACAAGTAAGTTCTATGATTAAAATAATTTCCAGAAAGTACTGTATTTTTTCAACCTTTGACCGCAAATTGTTATTTCAAGCTGTTTGACGATTAGCGGAATCCAATACCTTAGTACCTGATACCCTTAAAATTCTGTAAGGTGCTGGATGTAGAAACAAATTCGCAGCGAATTTAATGAAGTTCTATTCGAAATTTGTAAGGTCGAACCAAATTGTGTATAGATTATCTATAGAATTGTGTTTATGGTATACATTGTGATAATATTTTGCTAATAAACTATATGACAGCCGATTGGTATGATGTTTGCTTTTTTAATTAGAAAATATTATTATAGATTAATTTTGGACTTTGTAAATATTGGAAGATTTCACAAAGAGGCCGCCATGAAGTTTTTATCCCTTTTATCTTTTTATCTGCTTGTATTTGTCGTAAAATCAGAGGCAGTGCAGGTCAGCGGTTATTGTTTTTTAGAAAATCAGGCTTATCATTCCAACACTAAGGTAAAATTTCAAGCGAATTCCCCTTATGCGGTAACCGATTCGACCTATACCGGAGTGACCGGTTACTACACAATAAACCTCGCGCAAGGAGGATATAATATCTATTATATACATGAGGGCTATTATACCGAAGAATTATTAAGCCAATTTTTTATAGGAACGACCACTTTGCCCAATGTTACCCTGTTAACTTTGGGGAACCAGCTGCATGGCTACTTACGCGGTACTTTAACTGGCGATACTACCTATTTTGTCAACGATCACATTTATGTAGATGCGGGGGATTCGCTGACCATCGAGGCGGGCGCGACACTAATTTTCGAACCCGGGCGTGTTTTTGAGGTCAATGGATATTTGCACATAATAGGGACGGCAGACGATAGTGTCCGATTAATTAACAGTCCTGATTTTTCTTGGCACGGTCTTGATTTCAATGATGCAGCCGATGATTCAAGTAAGATCGAATACTGCATAATCCGCGGTTCAGGATTCAACGGCATCGAGTGCGTCAATTCCAGTCCCTCAATTATTAATTGTAGTATCGAGAATAACAGTTCGCCCGGAATATATTGTTCTAATGCTCATCCCAACATTGTTAATTGCGTCATTTCTCGAAATACCACCTTTAACGGTGGAGGAATTTGTTGCTACAATTCTCATCCCACCATCGAAGGCTGTATAATCAGTGGAAATGTAGTGGAAATGAACGGCGGTGGGATATACTGCTATAATTCTTCTTCGCCTTCTATTTTAAATTGCATCATTAATGCAAATTCCGCGGCTAGCGGCGGTGGAATTTACTGTCTGGAAAACTCCTCTCCCTTCATTAGTTACTGCGAAATTAGTCAGAACTTTTCTTCAAATGGCGGCGGGGGAATATCCTGCGTTAATTCCAGTCCAGTGATTTCTAACTGTACTATAAGTAATAATTCAGCGCCGCTTCCCGGCGGTGGGGGGGGAATTGCTCTTTCAATTTCCGAAGCAGTAATCACAAATTCCATTATCACAGGCAATCAAGGCTATTATGGTGTATTTTTCTATAATTCGACTAATGTCTCAATTTCCTACAGCGATTTTTTCGATAATCAGACGGGGAATTTTAACAATCCTCCTCCGGGTACAGGCATCATCACCACCACCAACGCCAACGGCGATTCCTGCGATGTCTTCCACAATATCTTCCTTGATCCCCTCTTCTATTCCACTACCGGCGATAGCGCATTCTATCTAACAGAAAATTCCCCCTGCATCGATGCCGGGGATCCGAACAGCCCACTCGATCCGGACAACACCATCGCTGATATGGGCGCATATTATTTCGACCAGTCTCCTCAGCCTATTCAAGACCTGCTAATCACTATATCCGGTGAAAATGTGGTTTTGCAATGGACGCCGGTAACAATGGCAGTATCCTACAATATCTACCGTTCCGATACGCCCAATTTCGATATTTCCGGGATGACGCCCATATCTACCACTACAGCAACGAACTTCACCGATAACAATGCACTCAATGAAGAGGGATGGTTTTATAAAGTGACTTTTGTCAGTGAACCGTAAATAGAGAAATGTAAACCGTGAACAGAGAACAGAAAAAGCAAAGAATATTCACAGTAATGAAGTAATTAAGTGAATTATTAGCATTACTTAATTACTTAATTCACTGTGAATTGGCCTTTGCTTTTACTTCGAAATTCGATATCCCTTGTTCGATATTCGATATTCGCTTTTGCTTTTATCCGCTTTTATCCTCTTCATCCCTGTGAATAACGCTTTTCCGCAGCGCTTCTTCCACTACTTCATACCCAAATCCTAGCCGCAGCATCCGGCTATACAGCTTTTTAACATCTTTAGTCAATCTCATTTCCCGCTGCAAAGCCTGCTCTGCCAAATCTTCCTCCGACAATCCTTCCAGCGCTTTTTCCGCCGCGCTTTCCGCTAATTCCGTTTCGACCAACCGCTTCTGCAATTCCTGCAAAAGCAGTCTTTTCCCCATCGGCTTGGCGCTCACCCGGTTTTCCGCATAATCTTCCGCTAAAGCTTTATCGTCCAGCAGTCCCAATTCCTGCAGGCGGTCGAGGGTATTTTCTACTTCAGCTTCCTCGTATTTACGCACCAGCAGTTTCCAGCGCAGTTCCCCCCGGGAGAGCCTGCGGCGGGCTAATAAGTCCAGCGCCTTATCGTGGACGGATGGTTGAGGTTTTTTAGACATAATTAAAAAGTATCAAGTATCAAGTGCCAAGTATCAAGTAAAAAAAGCGGGCGGGTTAAAAACCCGCCCCTACATACCCTAAACCCTAAACCCTATACCCTGCTTTTATCCGCTTTTATCCCCTCCATCCCTGTAAAAATGCTCTTGCTTTTCCCTAAATCCCAGATCCTAAATCCCAATTCCTGCTTTTAATCCGCCGCTTCCGCCGCGCCGGACGAGCGCGGTTTCAACTCTCCGCCACCCATCTTGGCTTTGACCTTAGCTTCAATCTCTTTATATACCGCGGGATTTTCCGCCAAAAATTCCTTCACCCGGTCACGCCCCTGCCCGATGCGGTCTTCTCCGTAAGAAAACCAGGCGCCGGAACGGGCTAAGATGCCGGCGTCGATGCCCAAATCGATGATTTCCGCGAAATGGTCGATGCCTTTGCCGTAGACGATGTCGAATTCCGCTTCCCGGAACGGCGGCGCCATCTTGTTCTTGACCACTTTTACCCGAGTGCGGTTACCGGCTACTTCCGCGCCTTCCTTAAATGAACTGATTCTGCGGATGTCCAGCCGGATGGAAGAATAGAACTTCAAAGCTCGCCCGCCGGGAGTGGTTTCCGGATTGCCGAACATCACGCCGATTTTCATCCTGATTTGATTGATGAACACCATACAAGTGCGCGATTTGGAAACCGTAGCGGTTAATTTTCGCAGAGCTTGGGACATCAAACGCGCCTGCAAACCGACATGCTGATCGCCCATCTCTCCTTCGATTTCCGCCCGCGGTACTAAAGCCGCCACCGAATCGATGGCGATGATATCCAAAGCGCCGGAACGGACTAAAGTCTCCGCGATTTCCAACGCCTGTTCCCCCGTATCCGGCTGAGACACCAGCAGGTTGTCGATGTCCACGCCTAAAGCTTTGGCGTATTTGGCGTCCAAAGCGTGTTCGGCGTCGATGAAAGCGGCTAATCCCTCCAGCTTTTGCGCTTCGGCGATCATATGCAGCACTAGTGTGGTTTTACCGGACGATTCCGGGCCGAACACTTCCACTAAGCGTCCGCGCGGCACTCCGCCAATCCCCAGCGCGGTATCCAGCGCTAACGATCCTGAAGGGATAATTTCCACCGGCACCACCGCACCCTCATCCCCCAATTTCATCACCGAACCTTTACCGAACTGCTTATCGATCTGCGCAATCGCCAGATCCAAATTCTTCAATTTATCTTCTTTGGAAGACATCGGTCCACCTTTAGAATGGTTCATTTTTGTTTCCTTCGTATTTATAGTTTAAGGTTGTACTTGGAATAAACGGGTGGTGTCGACTCTCTGTAGTCGACATCATTTGTTTGTTTTTCAATAATATGCTGTCGACCGCAGAGGGTCGACAGCACGCTTTATGGATTTGGACAACAGAATCATTAAAATGAGTCTGCCAGTCCACTTTTCACTTAAGCATTATCGTTTTCAACCTGGTATACACCGCCCCTGACGGCAGTAAATCGCTTTTAAATAAGATCAATTCATCGACTTTAAAACTACCCAATTGTATGGGAATCTTTTTTAGATGAGCCAGCATCCCCTTCATTCCGTTAGTGTCTTTCACCCGCCCTAAAGTTATATGGGGATGAAAAGGGCGTTCTTCCAAAGGAAAACCAAACTTATGCGCCGCATTTTCGATTTCTTTCTGCAAGGTAATTAATGTCTCCGGGGCGGATAATCCCAGCCAGATCACGCGGGGATTGCGCCCGCCGAAATGCCCGGGCTGGGAAATCGTGAAATCCATCGGAGCGAACTCCTTGACCGCATCCTGCAGGGCATTTGCCAAATCTTCGATTATTCCTTCATCAGTATCTCCCAGGAACTTCATAGTCAAGTGCATACCTTCCGGCCGCGTCCAGCCGATACGGCACTGGAATTTCGCCCGCAAATCATTCTGCAGCTTCCCGGCGATTTCTTTCACAGACAGCGGCATCTCCAGCGCAATAAATGTACGGATTAATTCAGCCAATGTAACACCTCAATGTTCGCTTTTCTTTCAAAATTAAGCCATTTCCCCAAAGTCTTTCCTAATGTTTATGTAGGGACAGAACAGTGAGCTTGTCCCAGAATGTACCCCGGACTTGTCATTCCCGCGAAAGCGGGAATCCAAGCATTTGTAATTTAATGAGATATGGATACTGGCTTTTCCCGCCCCGCAGGGGCTGCTGCGTAGCAGGGGTCACTGCGTGACAGGGACTACTGCGCAGCGCCAGTATGACGCCCTTTGGGCGTTTTGGGACAACCTCAGTGTTCTGTCCCCACAATCGGAAAATAATAATTAGAACCGATATAATCGTTTATCGTTTAGATAGAAGCCCGCACCTTGAACTACACCATCAAAATGCGGGCTTTAAATGTTATCAGCTTCCACCGCGCTATTTCACGAATACCATCTTCCCCGCCGCGCGGTAATCACCGGCAGTCAGGCGGTAGAAATACAATCCGGAGGGCAGCCCTTCGGCATTGAAAGTCAGTTGATGAATACCCGGCCGGTATTCTCGTCCCGTCTGAATGGTTGTTACAGTTTTACCCAGCGGGGAATATACTTCCAAAACAATATTGGCGGTTACCGGCAGAGCGAATTCTATGACAGTCTCACTGTTGAAGGGATTAGGGTAATTCCCTAATAGGGCAAATTCACCGGGAATCCCCTTTTCCGGTAAATCGTCGACACCGACACTGCCGATGATGGGAATCTGCAATTCGCCTTCGCCGGAAGTGATAGTTAAAACATCGCTGAACGGTCCGGATTCTTCCGGCGCAAATTCCACAGTGACGGCGAGGGAATCATCCACCGAATAGACTTCACCGGGCGTGAAATTGACCGAATAGGGCAGTCCGGTTACCGAAGCGCCGGTAACCTGTAAAATGCCGGTGCCGGTATTGTCCAGATAAATGGTAATTTCCGCCGAAGTGTAAATTTCCACGCCGGAAAATTCTATGTTGGACACCGAAGCGGTTATTTCCGGATCCAACAATGCGTTGACTATCGAATCGATTTCACCGATAGTCAAAAACGGATCGTAGCCGAAATGAGTCCATTGCAGAATTTGGTGATCGTCCACAATACAGCTGTGGGGAAGAATGAAAGTCCCTCCACCCCAATCTGGTAAAAATAGGGGAGTAACCGTCATCTGCTCATCGGCCAGCACGGGATAAGTCAGACTGTGCAGAATTCTCCAATCCCTTGCCTGCTGGACAGTTTGACCTTTACCGATAGCCATTGGGATGACTCCCTGCTCGCCGTAAACTTGATAGATTTCCGTTTCGAGAGCGGCATTCTCGCTCCCACAATCCACTCAACCGGTCTCCCAGAACGGCATAATCACAATATAATCTGAATAATCGTAAAGATGCACCGTATTGCCATAGGCATTGGGCAGCTGAAAATCCGCCACCGGATCGCCCGGCTGATATTCCGCCAGAACGGAAAACGGGATTAAGATTAAAATTAGCAGCGCTATCCCTAAAATGTTTCGCATAGCCGCTTACCTCAGTAGTGTTGGGATGTGTAAATTACTTATTGGTAAATAGTTCCGGGGAACTAAAAACCCCGCTTTTGAGTATCAACTTATAATAAAATCAAGGATAATTTAAGAATTCTCCTTCACTAAAGCAAAAAAACCGGGGAAATGTTATAATGCGGCTTCCTTTCACAATACTTTTCCCCTACATTAACAAGAAATCATTCCTATAAATTTAGTGCTTAATATGTTCGGTTCCGGCAAAAATCACCTGCGTCGTCTTTTGGACGGAGAAATCAACCGCGCTCAACGCTTCGACTATTCCATCGGCCTATTGGAATTGGAAGTCAAGGTGAAGTTTTCCGAAAACATCCACCACCTTCTGCCCGGCACTACCTTAAATGTGCGGAAAATCCGCAGTCAATTGCGCGCGTACGACCATGTGGAAAACACCGCAGTGCGCCATTTTACCGTCATCCTCCCCAATATCCGCAATCTCAACGATGCCGATATGGTGCGCGCTCGTATCCGGCGCACCGCGGACCAGGAACGCTGGGGGGCGGTGAATATCGGCCTTGCTGTATTCCCTTTCGACGGAGACAACGCAGAAGAAATCCTGCACAAGGCGGAATTAGATTTAAAACGCCCGGAAAAAACGACCAAATTCTACTAAATGACCGGACGCTTCCTCTCCCTTATTTGCCTTCCTCTTTCAATCCAATCAACCTCAGCAAACTGAAATTTACCGCAAACAAGAGAAACAACTGCGCCAGCAAGGTACATCCCCGCGGCGATATTAACACTTTCCCCTGTGGAACGAAAGCGCCTGCCAAGCCCATTAGCAGCAATATTGCGGCGGCGGCGATAGATGCCCAAGTCAAAGATTTGTACATTTTTGACTCCTGGTTAATATTGAAAGATGCGGTATATTTAATAAATCATCCGCTTAGACTATTATTATATACCGGTATTTTAATTGGTGTCAGGCGAGGGCGTCTGACACCTTAAATATATGTAGTTAAGTTAAGTGGGGAGCCGCTTAGAATCTATTAAAAACGCCTGAAAGGCGTCATACTGGCGCTACGCAGTAGTCCCTGTCACGCAGTGACCCCTGCTACGCAGTAGCCCCTGCGGGGCGGGGCGGGAAAAGCCAGTATCCATATCTCATTAAATTACAAATGCTTGGATTCCCGCTTTCGCGGGAATGACGGTTTGGGGGAGTTTTTAGACAACCTGATACGGAGGATGAAGCAATGTCCTGTTTTTTTAATATGACTTCAATTGTCATTACTTTTAACCGCAATAATATAGAAAGAACTGTCTTTCCTTTTTTCCAAGTCGATATTAGGGTCGTATTCGCGGGTTCTTAGGTTTTTAAATCCGGCGGCGATAAAATACATTGTCAAATTATCCAGCGCATAGATATTATAATGTTTGTAATCGCAAAACACCGAATAAACCAATCCCTCCGTTGGGCATCTATAGGAAGAATAAATGATTTTTGGAGTGAACTTCGGAACTACCCCCCGGCAATAATCCGCATAATTTAAAATCGAACCTACTACATCTGGTAAAGCGGCTTCGAAAACGCCCCCGTCTTTCAGTATCCGGTGACATTCTTTTAACAACATTTCCAGTTCAAAAGGATATAAATGCTCTAAAAAATGGGAGGAATAAATTTTTTCGACCGAATTATCTTTAAAGGGAAGTTTTCTGCGCAAATCGATGGGGAATTTAGTTTCCCAGCCCACATTGATGAAATTGTCCAGTACTCTGGCTCGGCCGGTAAATTCTATCCCGGTGAAAGAAGGCCCGGATTTCAGAAACTTCTTTACTCGGCGGACTCCAATCCCGTGAAGGACCCAGTTGCCAAGTTCCACCGCTAAATTTTGTACAGCGTTGGCGACCGGGTGCGGCAAACAAACTCGGAACTTTTTCCACAGAATAACCGGGATTTCCCGCATTGACATTTTCGTAATACCTTTCCGCCTGAATTTCCAGTGACACAAACAGTCTTTTATTGTATAACTTCGCATTCATTCTAACTGTGGTGTCAGGTGTCCTTACCTGACACCATTCCATGCCTTATCTACTGTGGTGTCAGACGAGGGCGTCTGACACCACAACTCAGTATTTTTTCACACTAACTCATAAGACACGATAATTTCCGTCTTGCTTCTGTCGATCATCCCCATCACCGAACAAAACTTTTCCACCGACAAATCCACCGCCATTTTCATTTCTTTATTGGTTATCCCCGCTCCGGAAATGATATATTTGACCCGGATCGTTTTATAAATCTTAGGATATGTCTCTACTCGTTCGCCTTCGACTTCCACGCGGAAGCGGTCTATTTTCCGGCGTCGTTTCTCCAAAATCGAGACTATATCCATCGAACTGCAAGCCGCCATCGCTTGTAAAAACACCTGCATCGGAGTTGGGCCTGCCGTTACCACCCCTTCCGGGCCCGAATCGTATACCGTAATATGCCCAAGTTCGTCAAGCCCATGAAATTTCATCCCCTCCTGCCAATCCAGACGCACTTTTACCATTATATCCTTTCAGAGAAATATCGTTTGTCGTTCATGTTTATCGTTCAATTAATACCGATACCGGTCGGTCACATCTTTCCCCTGTTTAGGGGAAAAACAGAGGAATTCGTCGATTTTGTAAGTGTCGTTCTTTTTTAATTTAACCAGAATGAAATTTTTCAGCATAATCTGCCGGATCCGGTTATTGACGCCTTCGGTCAAATAATCATAGATGGGGGGAGAGACGGTGATTTCCAGCCGCTTTTCCCTGGAGCGGGTTTTGAACCGTTTGACCCAGCGCTCCAATTGCGTCGCCGCTGTTTCCCGGGAAGGCACCATCCCTAAGCCGCTGCAGGTAGGGCAGGGTTCGTTGAAAGTGTAGAGCAGGCTGGGTTTGATGCGCTGACGGGTCATTTCCATCAATCCGAATTGGGAAATGGGCAGAATATCGCTTTTTGACCGGTCGTTCCGCAGCTCTTTTTTCATTTCATCGTAGACTTTTTTCCGGTTGCGGTCGTCCATCATATCGATAAAGTCGAGCACGATGAGCCCGCCCAAATCGCGCAGGCGCAGCTGCCGGCAAATTTCCCTCGCCGCCCGCAGATTGACCTTCAGGGAATTTTCTTCGTGATCCTTCTTCCCCATAAAGCGGCCGGAATTGACATCGATGGTGACCAAAGCTTCCGTCTGTTCGATGATAATGTAGCCGCCGCCGTTCAGCCACACTTTACGGGATAAAGTTTTTTCAATATCCGGTTCGATTTTGAAGAAATCGAAAATCGGCTTCACCCCGTCGTAATGCTGGACTTTTTCCTGCAATGCCGGGGCTACTTCCGCCAGATAAGTCACAATCTGCCGGTAAAACCTTTTGGAATCCACCACCAGCGAATTAATATCCGGCGTGAAAATATCCCGCACGATGGAAGAAGCTAAAGTCATATCCCGGAAAATCAAAGTGCGCGGCGGGGATTTCTTGATGCTGTTTTCCAGCTTTTTCCAAATCTTCAATTGAGATTGAATGTCGGCTTTGACCTCATCCAGCGTTTTCCCTTCCGCTACGGTGCGGACGATGATGCCGTAACCTTCAGGCTTGACCTGAGTGGCGATGCTTTTCAGCCGCCGCCGCTCTTTGAAATCGGTAATCCGACGGGAAACACCGATATGCGAATGATGCGGCACTAAAACCACCGACCGCCCCGGCAGAGATACCTGAGTAGTTATTCGAGGGCCTTTGTTCCCCAGCGGTTCTTTGATAATCTGGACTAAGACTTCCTGCCCGTTTTTAAGATTAATTTCCCGTTGATGGTAGGAAATCTTGTGGGAAGACGGTTTCCGTTCTTCTTCTTCTTCCTCGTCCTCCAACAATGCCCCATTCATTTCATCGGAATGATCGGAAAAATGCAGGAACGCATCCTGTTCCCAGCCGATGTCGATGAAAGCCGCTTCCATCCCCGGCACCATCTTGCGCACTACACCTTTGTAGATGCTGCCCACATTGCGTTCGTGCTGAGGACGCTCGACAAAAAGTTCGACCAGAACATCATTTTCCATCAAGGCGACCCTGGTCTCGGACGAAGTTGAATTTATTATTATATCTTTTTTCATTAATTCTCTTTTTTCGGTATACATTGGATGAAACAATGCTAATGTATTGTAAGAAAGCGGCAATGTCTTATCCATTTTTGGGGACGAGGCGCCGCCTCGTCCCTACAATTATTATTTTAAACTTTACCAATTCTAAAAATTCTATTCGGAGGTTTTTGCCGGGATGCAAAATCTTGTGTCCCTGCAATCATCGAAAAAGAATTTCAAGAACCGGTAAACTTGTTACTTGTTACTTGCTGCTTCTTCCCATATCCGACGATTTTCCAATCCGCAGAATTCCCCGGCGATAAGCGTCAGGCTTTCCCGGCAGACGGTCTTAATCGAATTTACCTCTACGCCGGCGCTTTCGATTAACTGTTCCGCCCGGGCGGACCTGCCTTCGATTATCCTCACCGTCAAAATCAGCTCATCGTCCGCAAGTTCCGCACTTTGTAAAAATGACTCCGCCGCCGGATTTATTTGCATCTGCAAAGATTCGACCATCTGCGGCAGATTTTCCGGCTTATCCCAAAAATCCACCCGGTAACGGTAATGATTAATCAGCGCACTTAAAGACTTCGCTTTCAAGGGAATTTCCACTGCTGATTCCACCGTCAGACCGCCGTGCAGACACCGGTTGATGCGTTCCGCCGCTTCAGTGATTTCCCCGGTCAAGAAAGCGTCGAAATAATCCCCGGCGCTGTCGTATCCCAGCGGTAAAGGCGGCCCGAATGACAGCCTCGGATGCGGGTGAAATCCCTGCGAATACGCCAGTGGGAATCCCCCCTGCCTCAGTGATCTTTCAATCAGCTTCACCGTTTCCAAATGAGAAATCAAACTGGCGGCGCCGCTGCGTTTGAACTTGAAACGATAGCGCTTTTGCGGGAGGAAAGCTTCCTCCGAAAGCCGGAGGGAAGTCAGTTTTTCCAACGCTTTACTTTTCGGCGGAGGGGGGCATTCTTTCCCGCAGCGGCTGCATTTCACCCGGCAATCCTTCGTCACCTGGAAATTCAGCGCTTTGCTTCTCTCCTTGCGCAGAAATTCCTCGCTCAAGCCGCTGTCGATGCTCTTATAATCGGGGATTTCACTTTCCGGGATTTCCCCGGTGTATTTTTCCCAACTTAGTCCGGCTTGCTGCATCGCTTCGCGCCAAAAGCGGAAATCGAAGCGGTCGCTCCATCCCTGAAACCTCGCTCCTAAGCGGTGCGCTGTTTCTATGACTTCCGCCAGCTTGGCATCGCCCCGCCCGATAGCCGTTTCCACATAAGTCATCTCCGGGTCGTGAAAACTGATTTTTACTGAAGGATGGCGCAATCGGCGGCGGATTAAATCGATGCGGCGGCGGATTTCTTCCAGCGGCGGCATACCTGCCAGTTCGAAGGGAGTGTTCGGTTTGGGTGAAAACACGGACAGTGAAACATGGAGAGGTTTTTTCGCCTTTGAACCCATTATCCGGCGGCATTCCTCCACCAGCTCGGTCAACGCGAGCAAATCTTCGTCGGTCTCGTAAGGCAGTCCGACCATAAAATACAATTTGACCGAGCGCCAGCCGCCTTGCCGGGCGATTTGCAAAGCCCGGAAAAGTTCCTCGCTCTGCAAATCCTTATTGACTGCCCCGCGCAGACGCTCACTGCCGGCTTCCGGAGCAAAAGTCAAGCTGGATTTGCGGCCGCCGCCGATGCCGTCTGCCACTTCCGCGGAAAATGCGTCCGGTCTCAGCGAAGGATAGGAAAGCGAGACGCCCGGGTCCTTCAGCGTGCGGTTCACTCCGTCCAATACTTCACCTAAGCCGGAGTAATCCGCAGTGGAAAGCGAGAGCAGGGAAAATTCCTCATAACCGGTGTTTTTTAAACCGCTGTCGATATATGCCAGGATTTGCGGAGCGGAGGCTTCCCGCGTGGGGCGGTGGAAAAAACCGGCATTGCAGAATCTGCAGCCGCGCGAACAGCCGCGCATCACTTCCACCGTCAAACGGTCGTGTTCCACCGCCACCAAAGGCGCTAAAGGATGAAGAGGATAGTACTCAGGCAGGAGTTTTTCGATATGACGAGCTTTTACCGCCGCGGAGTATTGGCCGCCGGGAACATATACACCCGAAATGGACGCAATACTCCTCAATATTTCCTTCCGCGGTAAACCGGCTTCTCTCCCCATTTGCATCAGTTTAATCACTTCCGGAAAAGATTCTTCACCGTCGCCGATGATAAAAGCTTCGAAGAAAGGCGTGAAGGGGGCGGGATTATACGCCAGCGGTCCTCCGGCAATAACGAAGGGATCGCTGGGCTTACGGTCGGCCGATTTCAGGGGGATTTTCCCCAGTTCCAGCATATTCAAGATGTCCGGGGTATGCAGTTCATACTGCAGGGTAAATCCCACTACATCGACCTGATTCAGCGGATTTTTCCCCTCTAAGGTAAACAGCGGAATATTCTCCTCGCGGAGGATTTTTTCCATATCTTCAGCCGGAGCATATACGCGCTGGCAGGATACGCCTTCCAGGTTGTTCAAAATATGATATAATATTTGAAAACCGTAATACGAGAAGGCGATTTCATATAAATCAGGAAAGGCTAAAGCCACCTGAAAATTTTCCTGCCGGGGCGAATGAGCATTTAATTCGCCGCCGGCGTAACGCCCGGGTCTCCTAACGCGAGGATACAGTTTCCTTTGCAGCAATAATTCGAGGCTGGTCAATTCGATCAAATCCTTTTTCCGCTTTGAAAATGTGGCCTTCATCTGCTGTCATCTGCCGGCAGACCGAGAAAGCCGCCGTATCAAAGCTTGATTTCTTGATATAAGGTAGTATCGACAATTTTGACAATCGGATGGTTTCTCTCTCTCCATTGCTATGGCCGAAAGTCAATTGTCGAAGTTTATAAAGCGCTTCACCTAACTCAAATAATCCAAAAGCGCTTTATAATTATCCGCTAATGAACCTCTGACTCGAGGGGCAAATGAATAGTTTAAAAAATGTTCGCTCCATTCACCGGAAAAACCTATCCTCACTTCAGCTCCACTGACTGAACACAATATGTTAGAGAACAATGTTCCCGCCGGATTCAAGTCGATTGCGGCGTCATAAGTCCCGGCGCGGAATTCTTCGAGCAATGATTTCCTAGGTAATTTTACCAAATTCGCATGCTGAATGCCTATTACAATCGTCTTATCAATTTGTAATGGTTCCGTTGGTATATCATAATTATAGGGATACGCTAAAGTCAGTTTCAGATGGGGGAATTTTTCCTGAAACTGGGTCAAAACGCTCTGCATCGGCGTAAAATACACTTCGTCAAACGGGAATACCACTAAAACCGTTTTTAAGTCTTTCAAAAGCGCCAGCGGATTAAGCGCCGCCGCATCCGGCGGTTTATAGCGTTTCAGATTCCGCCCCAGGAAATCGGCTAACCGCCGCTTCAAACCTTTGCTTTGAAATGTAAATTTTCGTTTTCCTGACACTTAGTTACTCATTAAAATCAGTCATTATACGATGGAACAGATAAAGTCAGTTCTTTTATATAGGGCAGTGGGCGGTTGGCAGTTGGTAGTTATACCGTTTCCAAAAAGTCTTTTCGCATGTTTTGGTAGGGACAGAACAGTGTTCTGTCCCTACCATCGGAAAATATTAATCAGAATTGATATAGCAGTTGGCGGTGAGCTTTAAGCTATGAGCTGTGAGCTGTGAGCTGTGAGCTGTGAGCTGTAAGCTGTGAGCTGTGAGCTTTACCTCACTCCTCTACCCTTTTCTTAATAATGCGGATTTGCTTAAGCCTTTGTCCGTCGATTTCCAAGACTGTAAATTCATAATCGTCGTATTCGCCGCTTTCGTTTTCACTGGGGATTTTACCCAGCAAATCGTAAACAAATCCGCCTAAGGTTTCATAATCGCCGTCCACAGGAATTACATCCTCCTCCAGGGCTTCGTTGACATCTTCAATGGTCATCCGGGCGTCGGCGATGATTGAATCGTCGCTGTAGCGGGTGTAAAGCGATGATTCCTGGTCGTACTCATCCTGAATTTCTCCGACAATCTCCTCCAAAATATCTTCCAAAGTCACAATCCCCGCAGTGCCGCCATATTCATCCACCACCACCGCCAGATGGATTTTATTCACCTGAAATTCCCGTAAAAGTTCCGAGATTTCCTTGTTCTCCGGGACAAAATAAGCCTCCCGTTTCAGCTTCAGAATGTCGAATCCCTTCTGACCGCCGCCGATATAGGGCAGTAAATCCTTGGCATACAACACTCCCACCACATTATCCCGGGTTTCCTGAAACACCGGATAGCGGGAAAAGCCCCATTCCTTGATATTATCGACTATTTCTTCCAGCGTAGTTCCCACTTCCACCATTTTCATATCGGTGCGGGGAATCATAATCTCTTTTACCAAAGTATCCCCGAATTCGAAAATGGAACTAATCATTTCCCGTTCGGATTCTTCCAGATGCCCTTTTTCTTCGGAAATTTCCACTAAGGTTTTGAGTTCATCGGGGGAATATGTCAGCCGGATTTTTTCCACTCCCACCAAGCGGGTGAAGAAATCGGTGATGGCGGCGAAAAAGGCGACTGCCGGATACAATAAGGTCTTGACTACCGTAATCGGCCCGGCGACTTTCAACGCCAACACCCGCGGATTCTGCAAAGCGAAAATCTTGGGGGTGATTTCCCCCAATATTAGCAGTACCCCGGTGACTACCACAATTTCTACGATAATGCCCAGCGAATGCGGCAGTCGATATATAGTACAAATATTGGTAGTTATAATCGCCGCTAAAGAAGCCGCCGCGACATTGACCGCATTGTTGCCGGTCAGGATAGTTATCAGGGTTTTCTGCGACGCGGTCAGCAGAGCGGACAACTTGCGGGAAGCTTGATCTTCCCGTTCCTTCAACTCCTCTTCATCCCGGCGCGAAAGCCCGAAAATCGCCACTTCCGACGCGGAAAAAAACGCCGATAAAAAAATTAATACCAGAAAAAGGATAGTTTTAATCCATAAATCGATTTCGTCCAATCCGGTCCTCAATTATACTTAAACGGAATTTATAAAAATATCGAAAAAAGTCTGCAAGTCGAAAGTCGAAAGTCGAAAGAAAAGTAGTAAGTGGCAAGTGGCAAGTAGCAAGTAAAAAGCAAAAGCGCTGCTATAGAAAATTCCCTTGCTTTGCAGCATTTTTCGTTCAAACACATCAGCAGGGGAACATACAACTTGTAAACTTGCTAACTTGAAAACTTGCGGACTCTCATAATATAAACTCATCCGGCGTTATTATCAAATCGGTTCAGGTATTTATGCAAATACTGTTCCGTCAAAGCCAGATTTTTTCCCCTCTCTTCAGCGGTATGGTGATGAATCCCGGCGATATGCAGAAGTCCGTGGATAAGCAGTTTCAAGGCTTCCTGACGCACGGTCAAATTATCAAATTCCGCTGATAATTTTACTTGTTCCCGGCATAACAATATCTCTGCTTCCAAAGGTTCGCCTTCCAAAACAAAGGTCAGAACATCCGTACTCCCCATTACTCCGTAAAAACGCTGGTTCAAATCAGCCATCTCCCGGTCATTCAGCAGTTCTACCGCTAAATCATATTTTTTTATATCATATTCCGCCAGAATTTCCTTCACGACTTGGCGGACCAGACGGCTTTCCAATCCTAAGTCGAGCTTAATATGCCGATCGATGCTGCTTGCCATTATGCTCCAGAGATTCGATTTCCGCACGGCTGGGATAGGCGATACGCTGATGAGACTGCGCGGCAAAAGTCTTGACAAAACTTTCTTCCACCGTCTGTAAATCCCTCAGGGAAAGTTCGCAGCGGTCCAATTGCCCTTCGGCGAATTTGTTCTCGATAATCCGCTTCACGCGTTCGCGGATTTCTTCCGGCGTGGATTGCCCCATCGCCCGCACCGCCGCTTCCACGGAATCCGCCAGCATAATGATGCCGGATTCTTTGGTAAAAGGCAGCGGCCCCGGATATTGATATTGTTCCCGGTTCACTTCCCCGTCTTTTTTCTTGGCTTTAACATAAAAATACTGCATCAGACCAGTGCCGTGATGCTGAGTGATGGCATCTTTAATCACCTGCGGCAGACGGTGTTTGTCGGCAATTTCCAATCCCGACCGCACATGGCTGTTTAAAATACGGGCGCTTTCTTCCGGGGGGATAGTATCGTGCGGATTGAAAACCACCTGATTTTCGATGAAATAATCTCTTTTTTCAATCTTGCCTATATCGTGATAATAAGATGCGGTTCTTGCTAATAGCGGATTCGCCCCTACGGCTTCCGCCGCCGCTTCCGCTAAAGTCCCCACCATCAGACTGTGATGATAAGTTCCCGGCGCAGTGGCGGCTAATTGTTTAAGCAGCGGCCGGTTCAAATCGGATAGTTCGATTAAGGTTAAATCGGTGGTAATATCGAAGATGTTCCCCAGAATGATGGCAAAACCCAGCACAAAAATCGGCGTCATCCCGGAATTGATGATCGACATTCCCAGCTGTTCCAGCAGACCTTCATTAAAGGAAAACTGTAGTAAATCGAAGGCGGTGATAAAAACTATATGCGCGGCCAATAGATATAATGCGGCGGCCAAAAGCTGAGTCCGGCTGCGAATCGATTTCACCGATACTATTCCTGCCGAACCAACTAACAGAGTCAGCATCGAGAGAAAGTAATCGAATCCCTGCATCGCCCCCGCGCTCAAAGACAGAACTAACAAGAACCAAAATCCGATGCGGTAGCCGAAAAATATCGTCGCCAGCATCAATGCCAGCGCCGAAGGAAACAGGATGTGGGATATTCCCGCCGGTTCGATTAAGAGCTGCAGAAAAGCCAGCGGCGTCAACAATAAAATCAACAACAGGAGAAAATTCTTAGCTGAGGTTAATTCCGGCCGGTAGTGAAATACGAAGAAAGCGAATAAAAAGAGCAGCCCGGCGGATAAAATTATCTTGCCGAAAAAGGGGAAAATCCGGGCGATACCGCCTTCATCCGCCGCCAGTTCCCGCTGTTTTATGTCCAAAGACCGCAGTTTATCGAGATGAACCTGCGTCACTCGCTCGTTGGAATCGATGATCCTTTCATCCTTCAGAACAATACCTTTAGCCAGCGCCACTTTAGTCGATGATTCCTCCCGGCGCAGTTCCGTCAATCCCTCATCGTAGATAAGATTGGGTTCCAAGAAATTCAGGATGATTTCGTAACCCAGTTTGACACGGAGGTCGGATTCCGAAAAAGTGTCTTTCAAGGAGTTCAAAATTGTCTTTTTGGCGGAAGACAATCCGGAAAGAACGAGTAAGGGAAACCGCCTTTCAATGCCCTGAGCGATCACAATCACAAATTCCGAGGAAGTATTCAATGTTGTCGGTTCGTGATCAAGAATCCCAATATCATAGGCTTCGCCTAATCCGCCGGACATTTCGGTTTTGAAAGCGTGCCACCAGCCTTCATCGATAAGCTCCCGGTCGAGGGAAAATAACTGCCCGGATAAATTGATGCGGCAGCGTTGATTAATCAGCCTCAACTGCAATTCCGCCAGACTATCCCGCCCGGCGGAAAAATCTTCGGAAAACACCAGATTATGCAGGTCGGAAAGCAGTGAATCGAGCTGAGTCAGCTTCATCCGCTCTATCGCGTCTTCCCGCCGGAATACCGGCGGCACGGTGGAACGGGTGAGCGCGCGTTCGGCTTCCAGCTCCTCCTCCGATTTCAGTATCTCAAAATCAAAGGGGGCGATTATCTCTTTGGTATTGATAAAATTCAGTTTAAGGTCGGAGTATTTGGAAGCCCCCCCGAACGGAAACAGCGCGGTCAGTCCGGCGGTACCTAACAAAAACAGCATCCACCGGAATATGGCTTCCCACGGCAGCTGCTGAAATATCCGCTTTAGCGGTTTCGCCGGGGGAAGCGGCTGTATGGTCGAATGTTCCTCGTTCATACCATCATACCACTTCAGTCGGTCCCATTGGAAGAATGACGGTCGTAGGCTTTGATAATTTCCGACACCAAGCGATGACGAATCACATCTTCCGAAGTCAATTTCACGAAGTCCACACCTTTAATACCGTTTAAAATGTCCTGTATTTTCAATAGTCCGGAATTCTGTTTTTGTTCCAAATCGATCTGAGTCAAATCTCCGGTTACCACCGCCCGGGAATTTATCCCCATCCGGGTTAAAAACATCTTCATCTGCATCGCCGTGGTATTCTGTGCTTCATCGAGGATGACCATAGAATAGCTGAGCGTCCTCCCCCGCATATAAGCCAGCGGCGCGATTTCAATCACCGATTGATCCATCAGTTTGCGCACTTTTTCCGCTGACATCATATACAGCAAAGCGTCATATAAAGGTCGAAAATAAGGATCGACCTTCTCTTTAATATCCCCTGGCAGAAAGCCCAATTTTTCCCCCGCTTCCACTACTGGTTTGACCAAGGCAATCTTTTCCACTTCCCCTTTTTCCAGCAAAGATACTGCGTAAGCCACCGCTAAGAAGGTTTTCCCCGTTCCGGCAGGGCCGATAGCAAAGACCAAATCGTTATTGCGCAGCGCCTGATAATAGAGCATTTGGTTAGCCGTTCGGGCTTTGACCGTCACCTGCGAATTCTGCAGTAAAATTTCTCCGCCGTTTTCCGACGCTCCAGCGAACGAATTCAATTTGTGCAAACGGAGAACCGTCTCAATGTCTTTGATTTCCAAATACTTTTTGTCTTTACATAACTGCGCTAATTCCGGTATCACCTCCAGCAGAACCGGCTGAGATTCCGGTACCAACAGGGACGCTTCCCGAGCGATTATAGCTATGCCGAAACGCTCCTCTAAAAACCGCAGATTGCGGTCGTTAGGCCCTAACAATTCCGGCATCAATTCCCGCAGAACCGGGATTTCCATACGATTAGGACTTCCGTTGATTATCTTAGCTGTCACTAAATTTAAAAGTGGAGTTTTATTGCCGAATCTATGATTTAAAACAGTCTACAAGTCGACAAGTCTGCAAGTCGAAAGCCAAAAAACTGTGCTGTCAGGCGCCCCCGCCTGACAGCCTGTCGATGCCCTGTCAGGTCTTTCGCGCAGTGGAGACCTGACAGATAATCTGTGAAAGAATTCTGCAAGTTGAAAGAAGTGCTCAAGTGAGCAAGTGTTCAAGTGGACAAGTGAAAAGCAAAAGCACTGCTGTTTTGCGGTCAATCCAGAAAAATCTAAAAATTATACCGGTTGTGATTATTGTTTTCCGATTGTAGGGACAGAACATTGTTCTGTCCCTACCTAAACATGCAAATAGAATTTTGAGAAATGGTATTATCGTTTAAAACAATTTCCTCCCCGCCCTCTGATCACTGCCATACTTCCCCCCATTATAATAAATAAAAAGCTCCCCTCATCCGAAACGAACCGGACAGCGGGGAGCTGTAATATCACCAATAAATATAATTCAGTCTAAGAAAACCGCCGCACCCAGGCGGAATATTCCGAGTCATAACATTATGTGTAAGATGATAATTCTCATCCATATAGCGCGATGAGTAAAGCCTGAGGGAGGATTCATCGGTAAATCCCTTAGCCTTCATCAAGCTTTAATCCCTTATTTTCCCGGCAGTACTAAAATTTGTTCAGGGTAAATAAGATTGGGATCCTTAATCTGATTCTTATTCGCTTCGTAAATTTTAGTCCATTGGAACGGATCATTGTAGGTTTCCGCATAAGAAGCAATCTTGGAAAGAAACTCACCCTTGACCACCAAATGCTGATTCTTCTCGAATTCCTTAATGATGTTCAACACCTGGTCGGGATAAATCACATTGGGGTCCTTGATCGATTCCGCATTGGCGCTCCAAATCCTGGGCCATTTGTAGGGATCGTTGTAGACTTCCGGCTTCTTGGCGATTTTCCACAGATTATCGCCGCGGAGAACGGTATAAGTCTCTTTCTTCGGTTTGGGCACCGCTACTACCAGACTTTTGACGCCGTTATCATATTTATCAATTTTCTGTTTGTTGTCCGGCAGATTGGCCATGGAATTTTGCTTCAATTGATCGATTTTCTTGCCCAAAGCTTCAATCTCGCCTTTGCGCTGATACAATAATTCCGGGGTTAAAGCTTTTAAAGCTTTCAATTGATTTTCCACGGCCGCCAGTTCATTATTGTAATTTTCCATATCAGCTTCATAGACGCCGAGCAGGTCGTAAATTTCCTGCTGAACCTTAGCGATTTCGGTTTCGGTCAATTTATAGCGGTTTTTCAGCTCCATAATGATGCTGTCTTCGATGGCGATTTTTTGCTTGGCGTCAGCTTCACGCTGCTGCCATTGCGTCAATAAAACCTGGTATTCTTCCAGCTTGATCTTTCTTTCCTCTTGGGCAAAAGAGGAATAGGCTATAGCAAAGACCAGAATAATCGATACTACTGTAACAGATAGCGCCTTTTTCATGGTTAAAATTCCTCTCATTATTTACCCAGAGTTTTAGCTAATTGTTCTTTTTCCTGCTTCTTGGCTTGCAGTTCACTTTCTTTCTGAGCTGCTTTCTTTTCCATCTCTGCACGCTCAGCTTTCTTATCTTCCAACGACTTTTCCGCCGCCAAAGCCGAAGCTTGCGTATCGTCTAAAGATTTAAGCTGATCCTTCGTAGCGTACTTGGTGCAGCCAACGCTCAGAAAAGCGACGGCAATTAAAATCACGACCGGTAGTGCATAGTATTTCCGCATCAGGCCTCCAAAAAATTGTGTGTTTTCATGTTCTTTCTATGAATATTATTAATTAAAGATAGAATTCTAATAAAAGCGCAGCCGATAGTTAGTTAGAATTCCCCAGGGGCGCCGGATTTTCTCGCCGCCTGCTTTTCTATAAAGTTGAAAATTAATAAATAAAAAGCAGATTGTCAAATATCTTACCGTTTTTTAAGCAGATAAATGGTAATTTTTATCTAAAAAATTAGTTAGCATGTCGATAATGTGTTCAAGTGCGCAAGTGTTCAAGTTAAAAGCAAAAGCTTTGTGCTGCGAAGTCCGCACACTTTGCAGCATTGAATCTTGCCAAAGATATGCGAAATTTTTTATTGACTTTTCACTTTAGACTTTATGCTCAAGGCTCAGTACTTAAAACTTAAGTGAACAGACTAATGTCTGTTCTCCCATATATGGGAGGTCGGACTTTAGTCCGACACCGTTGAAATATTAATGTAACAATAAAGATAACAATCAGTTACTTAAATGCAAGAAATGCGCTCTTATACTGAAAATGTAAGAAACTAACAACTCGTAACTCGCAGCTCATTTTTGTTATTCGTAGTAAGCAGCCCCAGCTGCAACTGCTCTGAATGGTTTATTTTTCTTCCATTATACTATCGAGAACAATTCCCAGTTCCCGCAGCTGACCGGCATCAACTTCCGCAGGTGAACCGTCCATCAGGGAAATCCCGCTGGTGGTCTTGGGAAAAGCGATTACTTCCCGGATAGTCTTCTTGCCGCATAACAACATCACCAATCTGTCGAATCCTAAGGCGGCGCCGCAATGAGGGGGGACTCCGCATTCGAAAGCTTTCAGCAGGAAGCCGAATTTTTCTTCCGCTTCCGCGGCGGATATTCCCAATCTGCGGAAAATTTGTTCCTGCAAATCCCGCCGGTGAATTCGGATACTGCCGGAAGCGATTTCATAGCCGTTAATCACCAAATCGTAAGCCCGGGAACGAACTCTAAACGGATCAGTATCGAAAAACGGCAAATCTTCTTCCACCGGCGCGGTAAAGGGATGGTGCGCCGAAGCAAATTTCCCTTCTGCATCTTTCTCGAATAAAGGAAATTCCGTCACCCAGAGGAAATGGAATCCTTCTTTCTTGGCAATCTGCAATTGTTCCGCCAATTTCAAGCGCAGCCGGCCTAATCCTTCCACCGTTGCCCGGAATTCTCCCGCCGCCAGGAAAACGCTGCCGTTTTCCCCGTTCAGCCAGTGTTCCTTCAATTGCGCTGCTTTTTCACCGGATAAAATTTTGCTTAAGGGTCCGCTTAATCCTTCGGCGGAAAATTTAACTGTCACTACTCCCGGCAAACCGCATTCCCGCGCCGTCTCCTGAACTTGATCCAGCTGTTTGCGGGAAAAATCGACCGCTTTCAAGGGCAAAGCGAAGATTACTCCGCCGGCGGAAACGCCCTGGTCGAAAACTTTAAATCCGAGACCTTTTAAGTCATCCGTCGCTTCCTGCAGTTCCCAACCAAAGCGAATATCCGGTTTATCCGAGCCATAGCGCCGCAAAGCTTCGCGGAAAGTCATCCGGGAAAAAGTTTTGGGGATTTCATAGCAAATAGAAGCGCGGAAAACTTCCCGCATCAATCCTTCGACCAATTGATAAACATCTTCTTCCCCGGCGAAAGACATTTCAATATCGATTTGGGTGAATTCCGGCTGACGGTCGGCCCGGAAATCTTCATCGCGGAAACACCGGACAATCTGAAAATACCGGTCGACGCCGGCCACCATCAAAGTCTGTTTATAAGTCTGAGGGGATTGCGGCAGGGCATAAAACCGGCCTTTATTAATTCGTGAAGGGACTAAAAAATCCCGCGCCCCTTCCGGGGTCGATTTCATTAAATAGGGGGTTTCTACTTCCCAGAAGTTCTGCGTATCCAGATAATTCCGCGCCGCTTGAGCCGCCCGATGCCGGATTTGCATACTCTTCTGCATGCCGGGACGCCGCAGTTCCAGATAGCGGTATTTCAAACGCAAATCTTCCCCCGCATCGACGACTTCCTCGAAAGGAATCGGCAATTCTCCGCATTCGGAAAACAATTCCACAGCTTCCGGACGCACTTCGATTTCACCGGTGGCCATCCCCGGATTGACCATCTCTTTGGGGCGGGGCTGGACTACTCCTTCGATGAGCAGAACCGATTCCCGGGGAATCTTTTTCGCTTTTTGAACTAATTCCGGTTTTTCCGAGGGATCGATGACGATTTGTACTAAACCATAGCGGTCGCGCAAATCGAGGAAAAATAATCCGCCTAAATCCCGCGACCGCTGCAGCCAACCGGCCAGCTTTACCGGACGGTTCAGCAGCGATAAATTCAATTCACCGCAGGTATGAGTTCGTAACATAATGTTTTTATTATATTGTCTTTAAAAAAGCGTTTTCAGTGTAAGGGCAATTCATGAATTGCCCTTACAAAACCACTGAAAAGATTTATTAACTTTGCTATTTATCATTATAAAAAAGCCGTTATCGCAGGAATAACGGCTTTCTGATTTTGCGACAAAAAACTATATCTGTAGAAAACTTCAAACTCCGCGATTATTTGAAGCGGGATTAGTAGAAACTCATCGGTAATTCGATTTTGACATCGCCTTTGTCGATAGCGTCGAATTTCCATTTTTCCACCCGCTCCCGGATGCACTCATCCACTTGGCTGCCCAGAGTGACATTGCTCCATTGCGATTTGATGGAAATGCGGGTGACCGAACCGTCCGGTAAAATGGTAAACCCGACGACTACCCGGCCGTTCAACTGCGGATCGCGTTTTTTGAAGCGTTCGAAACAGCGGGTAATGCGGCCTTGTTGAGCCTTAAAGATGGAATTGAGGGTGCCGGTGGAACGCAGGTCGCTTTTAGCGCCTTCGCCTTTGACTTCCTGAATTTCTTCCATTTCCAGTCCGCCGCCCAGTTCGCCGCCGGTGACATCGGCGACATCGCCGCCTTCGACGATTTCGATGTCAGCGCTTTCATCAGCTACAGTACCGCCGGAAACGAATTTCTTTCCGCCGCCAAGCGCCGCGCCGCCGCCGGCGATTCCCCGGTTGCTTCCGACAATCCCGCCGAATTTACGGCCTCCGCCGCCTTTCCCTGAACCACCGGTACCGATACCGCCGCCGCCGGAACGCGATCCCGCCGCAGAAAAGACATTCATCTGCGAAACCTTCTGCTTCATATTAGCAGCTTTTTCCGCACGGGCTTTACTCTTTTCCGCGCGCTGAGCTTTCCGTTCCTCGGCAGTGACTTTAGCGCGTTCAGCGCGTTTCTCTTCAACCTTTTCGATCTTCTCCGCTTCTTCCTGCTTAGCCTGCTGAACTTTCTTTTGTTCCTTCAACGCCGCTAAATCCGTTACCTGAATCTCGGTTGTAACTTCCTGCACTTTATACAGTTTATTCAAATACTGCAGGTTACGGTTCACATCAGGAACATAGGGGATAGAAGTCAGATAAAAAACAATTGAGAAATAGAACGCAAAAATGATAAGAAAGATAGACCAATAGCGGCGGTCAAGTTCCTTCAGAAGATGACGATTCAGTTCAGGCGGAAAATGGGTGTATGCTTGTGTCATTTTAACTCCTTTCACCGTTTCGTCACAATAAATTGAATAGTGGAAAATCCGGCTTCACCGCAAGATGATATAAACTTATATAAATAACTATATGAAGTGTTCCGGTCGCCCTGTAAAGTTATAATTGCTCGTTCCGTACGCCCCAGCTTCTTATCGACTGCTTTCGCCGAATCCAGATAAACAATCAATCTGCCAAGAAGCGGCAGTTCCGGATTAGTTAATTCGCCGGCTGTCGCCAAATTTACTCCAATCTTACTTTCTATCCCCTCAAAAATACCTTCGGAATTAATAATGAAGGACAGATGCTGCTGCGGCTGAGTCTGTGCGCTCGACTCCGGTAATTCTATTCCCGGAGCTACCGGCATTATCGCCCCGGCGGACGCCAGCGACTTGAGGAGAAAGAGCAGGATAATGGTCATCATATCCATCATTGAATTAAGATTGGGCATATCCCCCCCCTTGGGAGGATTCTTCTTTGCTTTAGAAGGGACAAATGCCATATTATCCCCTAAGTTATCAATGGATTGTTAATTTCAAATTATTGCCCGAATTAATTAAGTCGATGCCTGATAACATTTTAGCATCAATTGACCGCAACCAGAGCGGACTGTATCTGCCCTAACACTGGCTGGGGAAACAGCCATTTTTCCGTATCGCTGATCATAATACTGCGGGTTGCGTCCAGTAAAGCTACCAGATTCTGATAGCTAAGTTGGGGCCCCGCGGCGATACGAACAATGGAAGCGTCTTCAAATTTGTAAATTTCCTTAATAGCCTCTACTCCGGTTTTGGGATCTTTACTTTTTTCTGTCCGTTCCGGCTCACCGACTTCTTTTGTCTTTATCTCATATAGGACTTCCTGTAAGCGGCCGAAATCGTAAAATCCTTCCGGCGTTAGGGAAATGTTCCAATAGTTATTTCCTTCGGTAGCGCCGTAGATACTGACCTGCAGGCTGGTATCGATGACATTGACCACCAAATTCAGCAGAACCGGTCCGCCTCCGCCACCATCACCTCCGCCGCCTTCATCGGACTCCTCCGCTACCATCAGGGGCGGCGGCTCATAATCGATCCGGCCAATCTTGGAAAGCACCATCGCTTGCAGAAGCAGCGGAATCAACACTACCACCAAATTCATAATCGGGGTAAGATTGAGTTCGACTTCTTCAATATCGCGGCGTTTCCGTTCCGAAGGTCTGAAAGCCGATTTTAGCTTATAAGCCATTATCTTCTCTCGGTGAGTAAATGGATTAATTTAACGGAAAATTCATCAATATCGTCGATGATAGCAGCGGTCTTCGATTGTAAATACGAATAAACAACAATGGCGGGAATAGCGTTGATCAAACCGCCGAAAGTGGTGAACATAGCGGCGGAAATACCTTTGGTTAAAGCGGAGGTATCGGTTCCTACCGCTTCAAAGGATAAAATTAGACCGTAAATCGTTCCCATAAGTCCGAATAGCACGGAAATATTGGATAGGGTCGCCAGATAATTGGTGCGCTGAGAAAGCTTGGGGATCAATTCCAAGGTCGCTTCGTCCACGGCATTCTGCACCGCCCGGAAATCCACAATTTCCCGTTCCGCCGCAATTTCCAAAGCGCGGGAAAATACTTGCGGAATCGCTCTATGTTTAGCGCTTTTGCATAAGGCAATGGCTTTTTTATAATCGCCCGCTACCACAAGTTTGCGGATTTCAGCCATAAACTGCGGCGCATTGATGTTGGAACGAATGATGATAAAATAAGCTCGTTCAACGATGATGGCCCAAATAAACACGAAAATCAGGGCGAGACCCCACATAAACATAAAGCCGGGTTCGCTGGGTGAAAAAGTATGGAAATACTTTGCTATCATTTCCTACTCCGAATGATAAGGTTTTGGTTATAATTTTAAATTATTATCTTTGACGCAGAGCAAATTAATAAAAATGATTTTAAGTCCGCTGCATTTCGGAAATTATTCTCCTTAGAACAACAATACTGCCCCTGAGCTTGTCCGCGGCGCAATTGGGATTGGAATTCACGCAGATGTTGGCGCGGCAATAATCGATCGGTTCATTGCAGCCTACCCGGAGCATATAATTCGAAGTCCGTTCCATCCGTTTGGTGATCTGGTCACGAGTCATAGGCTTGCCCTTATCGTGACTATACCGCATAGTGTAATTCCACAAACAATCCTGCGCTACCACCAAATCATAGGGATTTAGCGCATATAACAGTTGACCGAAACTCTTTTCATCCCCTAATTGCTGAATCAATTCCTTGACAAAAGGCGGATAGTTTTCCGGTTCCATACTTATCTCCGGTATTTAAGGTAAATTATTGGTGAGAAATAATCGACTTTAATGAACTCAGAAAGCCCCGGTGTCTCTAACTCCGCTTCATTCACATAATATAAAACTAATTTCTCTTTTTTGCAAGCAAATTTGAGAAGTCTTTCACCGGAACTACCGCTAAATCGGCTTCATCCAATATAAATAATTTGAAGTTAGGGTTCAAATGCTCGCGGCGGAAAATTCCCACAAAATCCACCGGCGGCAAATCGCCGTCCATATGAGGAATAGTGAATACCTTTAGCGGTTCCAATTCGATGATCAATTCCTCTACTTTGATCACTTGTTCAGGTTCAGCTTCTTCCTGCCCTACTTCAACATCCTGGGCGATAACCGGCAATGCAAACGCCGCCAGCAAGGCAAACAGTAAGATTAATCTCATAATTGTATTCTTTTTTTGTGTGACTTTAGCTTTCTGAAGTATAATGGTCATGCTGAACTTGTTTCAGCATCCAGTGCCTCAAAAAGCACACAAAAAGCAAAGGCCCTGGATTACGAACCAAGTTCGGAATGACCACTTATTTGCTTTGTTCTTTAATGAGCTAAATTTTTACCTTTTTTTAATGGTTTTTCTCGCAACTCGCAACTCGCATCTCGTATCTATCATAGTTACTTCTGCGGATGCACAATGGGCAGCTGGTCGATATTGTCCGGCATCACGCTGTAATCCAGTTTGAACCATAATCCCTGCCCGGACAAATCGCCATCTGTCACTTCCACAGCGATGATGTTATCGCCGGGATGTAAAAATGAAGTAACGGTGTAATTCGCCGGAGTCAGATAAGCCATCGCCTCATCTCCGCCTTCCCCGACAAATTGCTCGTTGATATAAAATGCAAATTTGTTATCCGCCGATATAGTCACCACACCGGAAACCGGCCGCCCTATAATATTCATTGTATAGCGGTAATACAATTTCGCGGCTGGCGAAGGCGAAGTTATCGCTGGAACTCCCATCGCTTGCAAAGCGGAATAATCGTAAACAGGCGCCGCTGGGGCGGTTTCAACTGCAGGCGGTTCCTCGGCTGACGGGATATTCGCAGAAGTCGTGTCCGGAGCAGGCGCTGGCGATTCATTTATAGTTTCGGCGGGAGTAATCCCCCCGCTTTCGGCGGGAACAGGTTCGGTAACCACCGGCTGTTCTTCAACGGCGGTGGTATCCGGAGGCGTCTGCGCGGGCTCTTCCTCGTAAATAATCTCTTCCTCCAGTCCTTCATCGATAGCCGTAGTATCGGGTTCCTGCATTGGAGAAGCCGGATCTTGAGGATTGGGTTGAGGGATGCCGGGGGAATTAGCGCCGGTCGGCGGCGCAATAACCGCCTTATCCCAGCCGGATATATCGAAGTCGGCTTTGAAGAAAGTGGCTGAACCCTGAGCGCTCACCCGCCATTCTTCGCTCCCTTTCAGAGTAGAGCCCATCCCTTCCACCGATAATCCCACCAAATATCCATAGCCAATGGGGTCTTTTTTCACCATTTCTTTCAGCAGTTTGTCGCCGCTCTCCGTCACCATTGCGAAATCCTCAATCTGCTGAACGGTTCGTTCCAGTAGTTCGTCCTGATAATCAGTCAAATAGCCGATTATTAATTCAAAAAGATCCATTCCTTCGACATACAAATCATCGCCGGTCTTACCGAATTTTTTATCATATTCGTCATAATATCCCTTGGTCTTTGCCCGTAAATCACTATAAAGCTTATAATAGTGATAAACCGCATCGGTATAAACGGCATTCAATTGGGGATAAAACGCGGTTTGGAATTTATCCTTGCTAATCCATTCCGGTACCGCCGAAGCCGAAATGGTCATAGAATCGATGAATACCTTATAAAAATCCAGATAAAGTAGGGGAGCATCGACAATATCATAAGCAGATTCGTCCAAATTCTGCACTCTTTGACGGAATGAAGTCAGGTTAATTTCATAGCGCTCGAAGGGACGGGCAATCAACTCTTTATACAAGTCGATATATGTATCGAAGACAGCGGCTGCGCCTTTAGCTGACTTGTCTTTCCAAATTTGCGGCGCATTCACCGTATCCGCAGCAATCCAAGCTTGGCGATACAGTTCCAAAGTGTTCATCATCCGCGGCGCTACCAATTGCGACAACACTCCAGCACGGAAAAACATCTTAATCCGCCGGTCTTCACCCTGATCCGGTACCTGTATAAAGCGTTTATAGACTTCTTCCACATAAACTGCATCGTTATAATAGATTTCGGCAATTTTAAGCGTGCAGCTATCTTTAAGCACGGTGGATAAGGCCAGCGAAGTAACCACTTCCTTAAGATTCGCGCTTTCCGCGTCGTAGACAGTCTGAGAATCCGGAGGTAAAAATCCGGCTTTTTCCCGCATCGCATCCATAAGCGCCAGCCGCTGAGTTATTGTATTTTGCTGTTCAGATAATGCCGTTTCCCAGCTTTTGATTTCCGTGCGGGCGGAGAAATACGATTGCGCCGAGGTGATATATAAAGGCAGCGATTTGGCTAACAAATTTTCCCGCGCGACCATGGCCTCCTGACCTGAAGTAGCCGGCACCGCCTGCTCCACTTCGACTTTGGCTATATCCTCGTCCAGCCGGCACAAATTATAAAAGGCCTGAATCGCTTCCGACTGCCGGAAAGAAATCAACTCCTGATAACCCTGTTCCAACTCCTTCTTCAAAGCTTCTTTTTTCGTGCGGTTGGCGCTGATCGAACTCAGAACTTTTAAGTCTATCTTAAAATATTCCCGATACTTTTCTTCCAATAGCGTATTTAAAGCGAAGGAAGCGAAGCGGGGAAATCCGGTCTGACCTTTTTTCAACATATTCCGATGCAGCTGCACCGTCCGTTCAAACGAACTTTTCGCTCTGGTCAAATCGTTCTTTTCCAGATAGTACTTGCCCATCTGGTATTCCGCCCGGATATTGCGGGGATCATCGGGATATTTGCGGGTGAAATCAGCGAAGGCGCTCATCGCTTTCGCCACATCGCCCATCTTCAGATATAATTCCGCATTTTCGTATAAAACCTGCACCGCATCTTCCGCGTTGGGAAACGCCCGCAGGTATTTCTCGTTCACCCTTAAAGCGCTGGTATAATCGGCTAATTCCGAATAATTGACGCTGGCGTTAGTCAATCCGGCGCGGGCGAATTCCGACTGGGGATAACTATCGAACACTCTCTCAAAAGTCTGAGCGGCTTTCCTTTTATCCTGTTTGTTATTCAGGTAGATAAAGGCTATATTGTTGACCGATTTATCCGCCCATTCCGACTTGGGCGCCTTCTGTACCAATAGTTCAAACGAGACCACCGCGCTGTCCCAAGCCGCCGCTTTCATAAACTGCCTCGCTGATTCCCATAAAGCGTTATCGGCAAATTTATAATTCGGCGTTTCCAAAGCGACCCGCTTATATTCCGACCCGGCGGTCATATAATCCTGTTTGTCTTCCATCTGCTTCGCCGCGCTGTAAATCGATTCGCCCACCCGGGCCGTGGCTAAATCCGTCAAATCCTTGGAAAATCCCATTGTGGTCAATTTCTTAGCCAGCATTTCCGTATTTTTATAATCCCTGCTGACAAAATAACCGTCCAGCATAGCGCGGTAAGCTTCCTCGCGCTGAGGGGACTGCGGGTATTCATTAACTAATTTTTCCAGATAATGCCGCGAACCGGCGAATTGATTATGTTTATGGAAAATCAGTCCGGCGTTGAGCAAATATGTATCCGACTTTTCGCCTTTGGGATACATTTCCAGGTAATTCTGCACCGCCATCAAATAAACGACTTCACCACTAGTGAGTGGAGTAGGGGAGATATTTTCCGCCGGCGTTCCCGCGGCTTGACCGGTTTGAGATTCGGCGGCGGCAGTTGTTTCGCTGCCTTGCTCCGGCGCTTGAGCGGGATCGAAAGGATTGGGATAATAGGGGTAAGTTTCATCCGGTTCGAATCGGCCGCCGCTGTTCTGGCCTTCAGAGGAAGTATCGACCGGCGCCTCTTCATATTGAATCTCTTCTTCGATCACATCAGCGGGAGGCTCGGCCGCAGAAGTGTCCGCGGGGATAACAGAAGTCGTATCGGGTTCAATTGTTTCAGGAGTAGGTTCGGGTATTCTTTCAGGAGTATTATCCGGTGTTTCTGCGGGAGCTTCTTCGATTACAGTTTCCGGCGAAGCGGGGGGAGTCTCAAAGGGTTGTTCCGGCGCTGTTTCCAGGGGTACGGCTGATTCTTGAGCAGCTGGCGCGGCCGGAGCGGCGGTCTGCTGCGCCGGAGGCGTGGCGGCATATCCCGGAATGGCGGCTTTAATTTCCGGCGGCAGGCCTAAATCGATTTGCTCTGCCGGAGGCAAGGTTACCGCGCCGCTTTTCTCCTGCTCCATCAAACGGTAAGCGCATTCTACGGCATTAGTGGCGCAGGTTTCGTGATATTTGCCGTCCGGATATTTGCGGGTGACTTTGATGTTCTCCAAAATCGCCGGATAGTAATCCTGCAGATTTAAGGTTAAAATCACCGCCATATTATAATTGATGCGGTAAGTCTCGGTGGTATTGGGATAATAATCAACATAGTCTTTGCACAGTTTTACCGCATTGGTATAATCGTCACGCTGTTTGGATTCGGTGGAGCGGGTAACGGCTTCCCGCACGACATCGCGCAGGTTTTTCTCCGCCTGCAAATTGGCGTCTTTGACCTTAGTAGGATCGCTTTGGGCTTTTGCCCAAGCAGAATTACTGTTGTAATCTTTAAATAAGCGGTATTTTTCGTCATTGACATTATCTTTATCGCCCAACTGCTCGTAACATTTGATCTTCTGCTTCTGCAGTTCCGGCGCATCCGGATCCATCGGGAAGATGGCGATCACCGTATCGTAAGCCACTACCGCCTGCTGATACTGCCCCAAATCGGTTTGGAAAATCGTCCCGATGCGTTTTAACAGCCGGCCGCCGAAGAGTTCCAGCCGCTGGGGATTCTGCTGTAAATAAGCCACCGCCGAACTTATACCTTTGATGGCGTCGGTGGTGTCGGTGGCAAAAGATTTACTCAGGTTTTCAATCGATTCTTCCATCAAATTGGAGTAAGCCCCGGCCTGCACCCGCTTCATCGTTTCGTCGATAGTTTTAGTAAAATAGGTAATCGCATCGGAATATTCATTATCCCGATAATAGGACCAGCCTAACCGATAAAGCGCATTGGTGTAATGAATGCTCTCGGGATGCTCGATAACCTTTTTATAATATAACTTGGCATTATCCAATTCATTGACCGGGGGATTGAAATAATATTCACCCAGCCGCATTTCCACTTCGGAATAATATTCACTGTTAGGATACTTTTCCGTAAAATCCGTCAGATATCTCACACCTTCCGCTCGCAACATATCATCGGCGGACTGCATCTTGATATAAGCCAGATTGTACAAGGCATCGTCGGCATACTCCGAAGTCGGATATTTAATCAACATCTCCTGAAACTTGGCGGTAGCCAAGGAATAATCTTTTACCGGTTCCGGCGGAATTTCCGCATCCGGGTCCGCAGCTAAAGAATCCAGCAGAAGGTCCCAGGCTACGGTTTCACGATCGAATCTAAGTTCCGCCTGTTCGAGATATAAAACGCCTAAACGATAAGTGAAATCGACCAGCAATTTTTCCTTATCTTCCACCTTGGCTAAAAGTCCTTTACCCCGCGGACTGGTGAACATCGGCGAATAAGCCATAACTAGGGAATCGGTCAGCGCTTCGATTTCCGCCATAGTCTGCAGGCGTTCCGATTCATAATCTTGACGGAGATTTTCCCAATCTTCGGCGGTAAAACCGGTCAAAAAGGAAAGCTCAATCTTGTGCATCAGGATTATAAAGCGTTCCTTCAACTGGATATAGGTGTTAAGCCAGTCTTCTTTGCCGGCTTTGTCGATACGGTCTTTCAGAGAATTAAGCGTTTCCAGATCCATCGCCAGAAGTTTCCCTTCCAGAATCAGCTGACCTTCGTAGGAAAGCAGTGAATCCGCAGCTTGTAAGATAGCTTCGGTAGTCACTTCCCTGACTTGAGTCGATTCTGACGCGGGCTGTCCTCTTAAATCGGCGGGATTCCAGCCCCAAAACAATATAGACAAAACCGCTGCTTTTAATAATTGGCGATTGAACATCCGGAAAATCGTAAAACCGCCGCCATGCGGATTAAAGTTGTCACCGCAGGCAATGGACTGATGTGATTTCATAGGTCCCAAACGGTTTATCCTTGATTTTTTATGAAAAATCACGATTCGCTATTATTAATTGATAGTTAATTTCTGATAATTATCTCTTCGGCAATATCTATTGCTTCTGTTCGGATTGCCCCTTCAATGCCTGCTGAGAAATAAAACCCAACGCCTGCAAATATTTGTCGATTTCTTTCACCCGCGCCTGTTTAGCTTTCAAATCGTCATAATCGCTGCCCGGCACCATCGACTTGTGAAACGCCACATGACTCCATCTGGTCAAATCCAATTCAGGCGAAGCCGTCATTTTAGCGAACGACGCACTCATTCGTTTATCCAGTTCATTCCGCCAGGAACGGATATTTTCCACCTTTGCCAGCATTTTCGCCCGCTCTATCGGAAGGACTTCCCCGCCCATCAAAGTCAAAGCTTCCGCCGTATATGCTAACTCTGCTTCCACCGCAGCCAAATCCTGCGAAACCGCAGAGTATAATGAATCGACCACCGCTTTGTCGAAATCGTTATCGGTATATTTATAATATTTCGGTAAGTTATGAATCCGGCCGTAACCGGAGATTTGCACCATCGACGACACATTCTTCAAGGTGTCTAAGAATGAACCGTATTTTTCGATTAAATCCACATCTTCCGTCTTCTGCGCTTTGTCCGACAGTGCGCTGTATTCTTCCAGCAGGCGCATCACATTCATTTTTTCCTCGATGAAGCCGCGGAATTCCGGGTCCACTTCCGCAATTTCCGTGTAAATCGCCCGCATCAACATAGTTTCGGTTTCCGAGCGCAGTTTCCAGTATGAATTAAATACATCTTCATCGCCGGTTTCCAGAGCGGCGGTTTCGCCGGCGATAAGCTCGTTCAACAAATAGACAATTTTCAACTTTTCCATCAGAAAATCGGCTAAGCCGATTTTCGTCCCGCTGTCGTTTAAAATTCGGTCATACTGCGCCGCCGCGGTGTCATTCTGTCCCTGATTTTTTGCTGTTTGACCTTTCAAACAGCGGGCGAGATAAGTGTATTCCGAATTTTTATAATCCTGCAGGATGGTATCCGCCAGGGAATCGGCTTCGGCATTTTCGCCGCGCACCAAATGACATACCGCCTTACCAATCAAGGCGCGAGGATATTTTGTCGAGCTATTCGGGACTAAGCAATAATAACCCCAGGCTCTTTCCGGGTTATTCTGCCCCAATAAAATATCTCCGCCGAAAACCGCAGCTTCATTATAGATATTGGCCTTGGCCTTATTATCAAGCAAGATTTTATCCAATAAAAAAAGTGTCTGCTGATTATCGGCTTTATAAGAATAACAATGAGCCTGCAAGTAGAGCGCCCGGAAATAATAAGTCTGATCAGCGTTTATCCGCTGGAAATATTCCAAAGCCCTATCATAATTCCCCAACTGATAATTCACCGCCCCGGCGATAAAATTCAATACCGGCAGGCTATAAGTCCAGCCTTCATATTTCCGGTCGAAATGAGCGATATTTTCCGCAATGGTTTGGTAATCCCCGCGGCTAAAATCCATCGTCAGTGTCCTGAATAAAGACTGTTGAAAATACGGCGATTCCGGAAACCGGGAAATCAACTGCCGGTAACCGGAATAGGCGGTGTTATATTGCTTCGAGGAATAATAGGCTTCGCTGCGGTAAAAAAGCAGATCGTCATAATTGGAATAACCGTAGAAATCGATTAGATGATCGAAAAGCCTGATGGCCAGTTCGTATTCCCCATCGCCCAACGCGGTAAAAGCGCCGGTTAAATCGTAATCGAAAATCCGCTTCTTCTCGATTTCACCGCCGGAATCGAACAATTTTTGCTTCAACCGTATAATCCGATCCATCTGTAAATCGATTTCCAATATTTGATACTGTCTCCACAAATCGTACTTGCGGGCGAAATAGCTGCTCTTATTGGATTCAACCGATTGGTAAGCCTCCTGCAATATCGCCTCCGATGAAAGCGAGTTTAAATCGGCGGGATCGACATTCTTCCGCTTTATCAGTTCCTGATTGAGGCCTGTCAGCTGGTGTGTTAAAAACTTCTCCTGCGCCAGCATTTCGATGGAAAACCGAGAGCTCTCGAGCTGATAATAAATCCGGGAATAGGAATTATATCTGGAGAGCGTATCCTCCATCGTTTCAATGGGAATTTGCGCTTGGATTAGGCCAGGAAGGGATGACAGAGGAAAGATAATCAGCAGGGCCCTTAAGGCGTTTTTCGGAATTCTTTTCATTGCCATTTTGGCTGATATATTAATTTTTAGTTTCAATACGAAAATGATAATTCCTCACCAAAGCAAACCGGGCAATGCGGCGATTTACAATAGCTGCCTGTTTTCTCCCTATTTATGCAAATTAAATTAAAATAAGAAAAATCTACCATTAAAGCCAATTTTCTTAGGGTAGAAAATAAAAGAAAAATGTTAAGAAGCTTCATCGATTATTTGAATACAATTCAATGAAATCCTTAACATTCTTCAAGCGCAAGCCATTTGCGAGTCCTCCTTTTTTACAAACATTAGTAATTTAGGAGATTTTTTGGCTTTGTCAATATTTTAGATGTAAAATTGCTAAATTATTTCTCTCAAATCAGGAATTTTATAACTTAAATATAGGCTTCAAGTTGGCAAGTTGACAAGTAGACAAGTACGCAAGTCAAAAACAATAGCGCGCTTATTATTGCCATATCGACAAAAATTGGCGATAATTAGGTAGAAATTGTGGTGTCAGGCGTCCTCACCTGACAACAGTCTGACTTTTAATGTTCATTGTATTTGTAGGGACGAGCCCCTGTCTCGTCCAGCTTTTTGGACGAGGCGCTGCCTCGTCCCTACATTAGGAATGATGGTATTTCCGCTGCGCAGTTCCCTCTTCCGGGTCTAGTCCGGGATGAGGTGCAGCAACTTGCTGCTTTTATTTCATCGAAGCGACTTTAATGCGGTTGACTGCACGGGTCAGAGCTAATTGCGCGCGTTCGATATCGGTTCCGGCGGAATGCGCGGTTATGCGGTCGCGGGCGCGTTTGACTGCCGCTTCCGCCCGAGCTAAATCGATTTTGTCGGCGGCTTCAGCGGTTTCCGCCATTATGGAGGTTTTATGCGGCAGCACTTCGGTAAAACCGCCGCTGGTGGCTAAATAAACCGTCTTCTGACCGTCATTTACTTCTATAGGCCCTACCGCGACAGCGGTGATGAAAGGCGCATGGTTTGCCAGCACGCCGAACGATCCTTCTGCACCCGGAACTTTCAATGATACCGCTTCCTGCCGAAATACGATTCCGTCAGGAGTCACTACTTCAACGGAGAATTTGGGTGAATCCATTTTTCAAATCCAAAAATCTAATATTTAATATCTAAGATTTAATTTTAAATCAATCTGCAAGTCAACAAGTCCGAAAGTCGAATGAAAGTGTTCAAGTGGGCAAGTGAGCAAGTGTTCAAGTGAAAGCAAACACAATTTAATGGTGTCAGGTGAGGACACCTGACACCACATCCGAAATGAAAGTGTTCAAGTGGGCAAGTGAGCAAGTGTTCAAGTGAAAGCAAACACAATTTAATGGTGTCAGGTGAGGACACCTGACACCACATCCGAATAACTATCCAAGGTAAAATCTCACTATTCAGAGATTCTTCACTTCGTTCAGAATGACCGGAATAGACGATTAGTAGAATAATTCAACCGTTCATTTCAATCACCATAGCCGTATACGCGCTGCTGTATTTTACTTGGACATTGGAAATTGAATGTTGGATATTGATTATTCGCTTTTTACTAATGCCTGATGCCCAGTGCCCGATGCCTGCTTTTATGCTTTTTTCATCCGTTCCGCGTTTTCGATAGCCTCTTCGATGCCGCCGACCATATAGAAAGCTTGTTCGGGCAAAGCGTCAAATTCGCCGTTGACTAATCCTTTGAATCCACTGATAGTGTCTTTCAAAGGCACATACTTTCCGTGTGTGCCGGTGAAAGCTTCCGCCACATGGAAGGGCTGAGACAGGAATTTCTGGATTTTCCGCGCCCGGCTGACGATGATTTTGTCATCATCGGAAAGTTCGTCCATCCCCAGAATGGCGATGATGTCCTGCAAATCTTTATACCGCTGGAGAATTTCCTGTACTCTTTGCGCGGTGCCGTAATGTTCTTCGCCCAGAATATTCGGGTCCATAATCCGGGAAGTGGAATCCAGCGGGTCCACCGCCGGGTAAATCCCCAATTCCACAATCTGACGGGAAAGCACTGTCGTAGCGTCCAAATGGGAGAAAGTGGTCGCCGGAGCGGGGTCGGTCAAATCGTCGGCCGGCACATAAATTGCCTGCACCGAAGTGATGGAACCTTTCTTAGTCGAAGTGATCCGTTCCTGCAATTCCCCCATTTCCGTCGCCAAAGTCGGTTGATAACCCACGGCGGAAGGCAGTCTGCCTAACAATGCGGACACTTCCGAACCTGCCTGAGTAAAACGGAAAATATTGTCGATGAAGAGCAGCACATCTTTACCTTCTTCATCGCGGAAATATTCCGCGCAGGACAGCGCTGACAGCGCCACTCTGGCGCGCGCTCCGGGCGGTTCGTTCATCTGACCGAACACCATGGCGGTTTTCGCCAGCACGCCGGATTCCTTCATTTCCAGCCATAAGTCGTTGCCTTCGCGGGTTCTTTCACCTACACCGCCGAACACGGAATAACCGCCGTGAACGGTGGCGATATTGCGGATGAGTTCCTGAATAAGCACCGTCTTCCCCACTCCGGCGCCGCCGAAAAGTCCGATCTTGCCGCCTTTTACATAGGGTTCCAGCAGATCGACTACTTTAATCCCGGTTTCAAAAATTTCCGCTTTAGTGCTGAGGGTTTCAAAAGCGGGAGCGGGATGGTGAATAGGATAAAATTTATCGCACATCACCGGCCCCATCTCATCGATGGGATCGCCTAATAAATTCAATACCCGGCCCAAAGTATTAGGCCCGACGGGCATAGCAATCGGTTTGCCCGTATCTAAAACTGCACTGCCCCGCACCATTCCTTCGGTGGAATCCATGGCGACCGTGCGCACGCGGGACTCACCCAAATGCTGCTGAACTTCCAAAACTAAAGTCGACCCGTCTCCGCGGGAAGCTTTAAGCGCATTATAAATCTGCGGCAATTGCCCTTCCGGAAAAGCCACATCCACTACTGCGCCAATTACTCGAGAAACAGTTCCATTGCTCATCTATTACCTTGAAAAGTGTTTATGTTTAATATTATTTCCTTAATTAGTCTGCAAGTCAACAAGTCCGCAAGTCGGCAAGTCGAAAGTCAAAAGAGATTGTTCATGTGCTCAAGTTGGTTAGTGTTCAAGTAAAATGCAAAAAGGCTTTTACTATCGACCATCATCCATCGACCATCGACCGCTTTTCGCTTTCGCTTTTGCTTTTCCCTAAACCCCAACCCCTAAACCCTAAACCCCGCTTTTATTCCATTCCCGTTACGCCGCCCACGATGTCCAGGATTTCCTTGGTGATAGCGGCTTGCCGGGCTTTGTTGTAATGCAGGGTAAGAGTATCGATCATCTCCTGAGCGGCGTCGGTGGCGTTTTCCATGGCGGTCATTCGAGCAGCTTGTTCGGCAGCGTTGGATTCCAGCAGCACCCGCCAAATCTGCATATTCAAACTTAGTGGCAGTAATTTATCCAACACGGCCCCGGGACTGGGTTCGAAAATGAAATCCACCGGATGAATTTCCTCGGTTTCCGCCGGTTTGATGGGCAGCAGTTGTTCCAAAATCACATTCTGCACCGCCACCGACTTGAATTCATTGTAAATCAGGAAGACTCGGTCGAGCCGTTCTTCAATATAATACCTCGCCAGCATTTCTCCGATGGCTGCAGCATGGCCGAAATTCAATTCGCGGAAAATCCCTGAGTGGCGCTGCTGCACATTGTAGCCGCGCTTGGTGAAATAGTCCACACCTTTTTTCCCCACCAGCACCAGCTCTTCATTCAGCTTGACGGTGCCTTCGGCTTTGCGGATGATGTTGGAATTGAAACTGCCGCAGAGTCCGCGGTCGCCGGTGACGATCATATACGCGGCGCGGTCGCCTTCGTGGTCCGCCAGCAGCGCGTGCCGGTCGTGTTCGGTGCGCGCCGCTAAATCGGCGATGGTGTCGCGCAGTTTCAGGGAATAGGGGCGGGCGTGTTCAATGGATTGTTGAGCGCGGCGCAGTTTCGCCGCCGCCACCATCTGCATCGCCCGGGTGATTTTTTTAGTCGATTTGACGGAACCGATGCGCCGTTTGATTTCTTTTAAAGTGGCCATTTAGTCAATTAAAAATTATTAATTAAAAATTAAAAATTAGCTAAAATTCAAATATTTGTGGTTTTGCGAGATGTTATCACGATTTCGGAAATTATTTTTATCAATTGTTCCGATTCATCTAAAATATTCGAAAGCATGTTTTCCGATATAATTTCGCTGTCTTTTAATAATTTGAGCCAATAAAATGTTTCTCTGGCTTCCTTCAAGGCTATAGTCATTTTGGAGATAAAATCTTTTCGGCTTTGCGCGCCGATAGCTTCTTCCACATTCGCACCGATAGATGTTCCGGATGTTAACAATTGTGAATGAATTGCTTTAGCGCTTTTATCATTCTCAAGGTATTTACATAGTTTAATAATTCGCAAAGCAAAATTATAGCTTCTAATCCGAATTTCGTTGGATTTTTCCATAGGTGAATTTTTAATTTTTAATTTTTAATTTTTAATTATTTCATCAACACTACTTTCCTCGCCATCGTCCATCGACCATCGACCATCAACTGAATAAAATACACTCCGCTGGCCATCCCTTCCGCATCCCAGACTACACTATGTTTTCCAAATGCCTGATGCCCAGTGCCTAATGCCGCCACTTCCCGGCCTTGCAGATCGAAGATTTGCAAAGATACATCCGCCGCCGCCGGCAGAGTGTAGTCCAGCGTCAGGCGCTGGTTGAAGGGATTGGGGTAGTTCGATAAAAGCGCCGTTGAACCCGGAACGAAACCGTTTGCAGGAATTTTTACTCCCACCGCTTCATCGGCATCGTAAACATTGAAATATTCCCCTTCAGCGCTGTAAATGATTTCTCCGCTAATGGCTAAATCCCGACTGGCGGTAAGCGTCAGATAGTACCCGGTTTCCACCGGGCTGTAGGGGTTGGAAATGTCCAACACTCGAATGCCCCAGCCTAATCCGGCGGAAATATACGCGTAATCACCCACGATTTCCAAGTCATCGGGAGTATCCAAAAAGGTGAAAGAACTAATACTGTCCGGGATTTCCGGATTTTCCAAACTATAGATATACAGACTGTTTTCCACCGTGATATACAAGTAATCACTATTGACTTCCAAGCATTTGGCGCCCTCCGGCAATTCGCTGCTGCTCAGGTCGAATGGATTTGCCGGATCGGAAATATCCACCACATGCAGGAATTGCCCCATGTAGTCGTCATTAAGGCTGTATTCCGCCGCTACGCTATAAAGATAATCCCCGTAATAATCCATCTCGCCCCATTCACAATTATTAGATACGACTCCCAGCGAAACTGGATTCGCCGGATCGCTGAGGTCGGAAATCTGAAAATCGTAACTACCAATTCCATAGCCCAATTCCCGCTCAGCGTCGGTTTTAAGTATTGCGCGAAAGCCGGCGCTTTGGGTGACGACCATAGGATTGAAGGGATTAGCTAAATCCAAAACACCAAACGCTTCGCCCGCGGAAACATAAGCATAATTCTGATAAACTGCCAATCCGGAAACATAGGCAAAATCCGGCAGATAGGCAGCTTGATAGAAATTAGCCGGACTGCTCATATTCATCACCAGCAATCCTGCCCCATAAGCCGACACCAAAGCGTAATTTCCGAAAGTAGTCACTCTTTCTACCGTCCATTCCGGATCGTAGCGTTTGTGCATTTCCGGCACCGTGGGAATGAACAGATTGAAAATCCGCATTCCTGAATAATCGTAAGCGGTGAACAACCAATCGCCGCTTTTGACCATATCCCGCAAATAACCGCTGGGATTGCACTGCCCTAAAATAGTTAAATTAGTGGGATCGGAAATATCGATTGTATAGAGATTAGGATAATTCGCTCCGATACAGGCGATATTCCCGTCGACGATAATGCTTTGACAATTGAAAGCCGTCAATTCACCGGCGATAAAGGGATTTGCCGGGTCGGAAATATCCACCGCTTTAGGGCCGATACTGCTGCAGGCGACATAAGCGTAATTCCCTTGCAGATCGATGTCACTGACCATGCCCGGCAAGGTCAAGGAACTTAACAGGACGATATTCAAAGGATCGGAAACATCGTAAATCCACAATCCTTCCAGACTCATACAAATATAAGCCAGTCCATCCTGAACCAAAATCGTCGAAGCAGCGACAGACAGTAGCTGCAAGCTTAGCAGCTGGGGATTTGCCGGATTTGATATGTCAAAAAGGAATAGTCTGGTGCCATTGCTTATAAGATAAAGCAAATTTTCCACCACATAGAAATCATTGACATATTGTATTTCGGGGATGACGCCGATTTCCTGCGGGAAAAACGGATCGGAAATATCCAGAATATGCAGTCCATTATCCCAAAATCCGGCGAATAACAGGCTGTCAGTGACGACTAATTCCTCGGGCCAGCCGGCTAAATTATAGAAAGCGACTTCAACCGGATGATCCGTATCGGATACATCCACTACGGCGATGCCTTGGTTATGGGTCAAGACATAAGCGTAATTTTCACTGAGGGCGATTTGTTCCGCGTCTTCCCATTCTTCAAAATAGCAGGAAGTCAGCAAATCGATGTTCCAGCCTTGCGCCAAGGCGGAAGCGGCGATGGTCAAAAGCGTAGTGAGAAAGAACAGGTGTTTCATAGCCGTTACTCCTTAAGTTGGTTGGACAGTGGTTAGCGGTTAAATCGGCATGAAAGCATATTTATAGTTTTGAGTTTTGAGTGATGAGTGTTAAGTTAAAGCAGGGTCTGGGGTATAGGGTTTAGGGTAAAAGCAAATATTAATTCACAGGGATAAAGGGGATAAAAGCAAAAATGATTCACTGGCTATTAAGGCTATTATGGCTATAAGAGCAAAAGCGATTAGACAGGATTTACAAGATTGACAAGATTAAAACAATCTGCTTAATCCGCTTAATCTGCTGTGAATCGCTTTTTGCTTTTCTCTGTGTTTCTTTGCCTCTGTAGTGAATGCTTTTGCTTTATGTTTGCTTTTACTTTTCCTAAAGTCCAAAGTTCAAAGCCTAAAGTCTGCTTTTAATCAGCGAAATCAGCTTTTAATCAGTGTAAATCAGCGGTTCAAATAATCCCCACAGCTAAAGCTGTGGGCTATTATTTCATCAATACAACTTTCCTCGCCATCGACCATCGGCCATCGACCATCAACCGAATAAAATACACCCCGCTGGCCATTCCTTCCGCATTCCATACCATACTGTGTGTTCCTAATGCCTGATGCCCAGTGCCTAATGCCGCCACTTCCCGGCCTTGCAGGTCGAAGACTTTCAAAGAAACCTCGCCGTCTTGCGGCAGAGTGTAGGTGATGGTGGTTTCATTGTTGAAGGGATTGGGGTAACAGGGTAAAAGGTAAAAGGTCAAAGGTTTAAGGTCAAAGGGCGAATTATCGACGGATAAGGCTTGGGAACAGTCGAAGATTTCAAAATAATCAAAATCAGCTACATAAATATAATTGTTAGAAGCTTTAAGGCCAAAAACATATCCGACAGTGTTATAGTTTCCAACTTCATAAATTGAGGTCGGATTAGTAATATTTAGAATACTCAAGCCATTTATCCAAGCTCCAACATAAATGTAGTTTCCATAGATGGTGACTTTTTGCGCATATTCCGGTCCCGAATCACCGCATTCAAAAGGTGAAGAAGGATTTGTGATATTAATAATTCTTAATCCTGCGTACCAATCAGCTACGAAAGCATAATTGCCGAAAATAGACACTCCATGTGCAATACCTTCAGTAATACAGTATCCGCATCTAAAAGGAGTGGCCAGATTAGAAATATCAACAATACATAAGCCTTCATCATCAGCGACATAAGCATAGTTTCCATCGACAGCGACCCCACGCGCACAGATAAGCGTATCGTAGTATCCAATTTCATTAGGTAAAGTTGGATTTGATATATTAATTATGCGCAGTCCTTCATCATCATCAGCAACATAAGCATAATCTGCTTCAACTACCACTTCCCATGATTGGCCAGGCGTATTATAATTTCCGACTTCAAAAGGAACCGCCGGATTAGAAATATTAATGATACGCAGACCTTCTTCGTAAGCGGCTATATAAGCATAATTTCCGGAAACAGTGATTGCCTTTGGAGAACCTATAATATCACAATATCCAATGACTTGAGGCGCAGTAGAAGTTGATATATCGATTATTGTCAATCCTTGAACATCTGAGACAACATAACCGTAATTTCCTTGAATAGCAACATCATAAGCGTAAAATAGAGAATCGACAATTCCCACCAGCTCCACATTCCACCCCTGCCCCATCGATGCTAACGGACAGAGCATCGCCGTTGTCAAGATGACCAAGAATTTTCGCCGCATAAGGACCTCCAAAGAATTAATTTTGAATTTTGAATGGTAAATTTTGAATTAAAAAGCAAAGCAAATTCACAGCAATGAAGTAATTAAGTTTAGAAGGTGGAAAAGCGGGCGGGTCAATGACCCGCCCCTACAAAATCAGATATCCGCTTAATCCGTTAAATCTGTTGTGTTTGCTTTTATCTTTGCTTTTTCAGTGTTCAGTATTTATTTCATCAACACTACTTTCCGCACCGACGACTGTCCACCGTCAACCGTCAACCGAATAAAATACACTCCGCTCGCCGCCCCTTCCGCATCCCAAGTTACGCTATGTGTTCCTAATGCCTGATGCCCAGTGCCTAATGCCGCCACTTCCCGGCCTTGCAGGTCGAAGACTTTCAAAGAAACCTCGCCGTCTTGCGGCAGAGTGTAGGTGATGGTGGTTTCGTTGTTGAAAGGATTGGGGTAGGGATTTGCCAGTGCGAACGCCGCCGGAATATCACCATTCCCTATGTTTTTAATTCCCACCGCTTCTTCACAATTGAAGATTTCATAATGATAATTGTCGACCACAAAAGCATATTCACCGCAGGCTGTCACATGTTTGGGAGAATTCGGGTAGTAATTGTACCCGGTTACGACCAGATTTAGAGGATCGGAAATATCGTAAATATATAGTCCATTATTTACACTCACGATATGAAGATACTCATAATGCCGAGCCATATATTTTGTGTTGTCCAGCGAGGATATGGTATCCAGCAATACCGGCTGAGCAAAATTCGACACATCGAAAATGTAAAAATGACTACAGTTGACCACATAGGCATAATTATTATAGACTTCCAATGAACTAACTACTCCGGTATGAAAATCAAATTCACCGGCCAGATGGATATTATTAGGATTGGAAATATCCAAAAACTGCAAAGCTTTCACCCCGGTGGCAATATAAGCATAATCTCCTTGAATACGGAAATCTTCAATCGTCCAATAGGGATGAAAAGAATCCAATATCCCCGGATCGTAGGGATCCGAAATATCGACAATGAAAAAATCCGAAGCTCCGATATAAACGGTATTTCCCTCCATCTCGACCCGGTTGATAAACGGTCCCGTAAAGAAAAAGGTAATTTCCTGAGGATTATAAGGATCGCTGATATCGTAAATCCAAATTCCCCCGCTTTGATAATCGCCGGCGCACAGGATATTGCCTTCCACCGCTACATCTTTAATATAACCGGTGATAGAAATTGCCGCGGTCTCAACGGGATTAGACGGATCACTGATGTTGACAATTTTTACCCCGAATTCACCGTTAGCGATATAAGCAAAGTTTCCCTCAACGACCGAAGTCATCAGATCATTGTTGGTGTAACTATAAACTATCGACGGCTGCTGAGGAACGGAAACATCGAGGATGACGATCCCGGCATCGCCGCTGGCGATATACAATAAATCGCCGTCTTTCGCCATACCACCGGATTGACCCGGCAAATCCGTATAACTGCAATATAAAGGCAGTCCCGGATTGCTAATATCGATGATATGGATTCCGTAATTGCTTTGGGTTAGATAGGCATAATTTCCCTCGACTAATATCCCGCCGGCGCCGGATTCAATGCTGTAAGCGCCGCAATATAACATGTAAGTCGGTTCGGAAATATTCAGAACCTGCATATCGCCGTAATTTCCCAGCGTCACATACAGATAATTCCCCTGAAGCGCTAAATCGATTATCATATGTTCGGCTTGATAAGTATCCGCCAATATCGGGTGAGCGGGATCCGATACATCGATCGAATGCAAGCCGCTGTTATGAGCCGACACAAACACATAATTGTCATACTTGACCACATCATACATAGAACCATTTAATTCGCAGCTGCTAACTTGAACCGGCAATGACGGATCGGCAACATCGAATATCCTTAATCCGTAAGTGTAATCGGCGAGATATGCGTAATTGCCTTCAGTATAGCAACCGTAAAAATTTGCGCCTTGAACAAATATCACACCTTCCGGAAACGGATTGGCCGGATCGGATACATCCAAAATCATCATAGTATCGGAATGATCCGTCACGAACAAATAGTCGCCTGACTTGAATAGTCGAGAACAGTTTCCCGAAGTAGGATAGGCGGAAATCTGCCGGATAGCATCTAAATTCGATACATCTAAAACCTTCAATCCGGTTTCATCGGTCGCGCAATAAGCGATGCTGTCATCCAAGATAACATTTTTCGCCGAAGCCCAATTATCGTAAATTGATCCGGTAAAATCGATATTCCAATTCTGTGCATATACTTTCGCCGATATTAACAGAGCCATTGTCAATATGACAAAGAACTTTTGCCGCATAAGGACCTCTCAAGAATTAATATTGAATTTTGAATGCTAAATTTTGAATTAAAAAGCAAATTAACAGGGATAAGGGGGACTAAGGGGATATAAAAATAATTATTTAGCTTAATAGCCTTAATCGCCTGTGAATATTTTTAATTTTTAATTCATAATTTTTAATTCTTCATCGCCGTTTATGCAGGGTATAATCGGATTTAAACGGAATTGTTTTGTTTTTGTAGGGGCGAACGGCCGTTCGCCCCTACAGTAGTTAAATCATCGACATTACCCGCGCATAAATGCGTGGGCTATTATTGATGCGGATAATAGCCCAGCGATTTATCGCCGGGGATGGTAGGGACAGAACATTGTTCTGTCCCTACACAAACGAGAATGTCTGCTTTTCCCTAAATCCCAAATCCCAAATCCTAACTACGCCGGCTTTTCCCCGTGCTTTTTGTGATGATGTCCGCCGGAATGAGAATCGCTGTCGTGCATCGAAGTATGCGAACTGCCCAAATGGGTCAGTGCGTCGCCCAAACCCAAACCGGTGGCGTCGTCTTTGCCGGAGGAAGCGTGGAAAATCTTGTTGAAATCTTCGATGACCGAACGCAGTTTTTTGTTCAGGTCTTCGGAGATAGCTTTCTTTTCCTTAATCTCGGTTAAAATCGCCGGATGAGAATTCTCCAGGAAGGAGATGTATTCGGGCTGCCAATTAGTTATGGATTTATTAGGAATAGCATCCAAATACCCGTTGACACCCGCGAACAAGATGACGACTTGGTGCGGCATAGTCACCGGGGCGTACTGCTTTTGCTTGAGGATTTCCACCAATTTGGAACCGCGGGTAAGTTGCTGCTGCGTAGCTTTATCGAGGTCGGAACCGAATTGGGCGAACGCTTCCAGTTCGCGGAACTGGGCCAAATCGAGGCGCAGCCGGCCCGCCACCTGCTTCATCGCTTTGACCTGAGCCGAACCGCCCACGCGGGATACGGAAATTCCCACATTGATAGCGGGACGCACTCCGGCGTAGAACAAATCGGTTTCGAGGAAGATCTGTCCGTCGGTAATGGAAATCACATTGGTGGGGATATAAGCCGAGACATCGCCCGCCTGCGTTTCGATAATGGGGAGCGCGGTCAAACTGCCGCCGCCCAGCTTTTCGTTCAGCTTGGAAGCGCGTTCGAGTAATCTTGAATGCAGGTAGAAAATGTCGCCGGGGTAAGCTTCGCGTCCCGGAGGCCTTCTCAGCAGCAGGGAAAGCTGCCTGTAAGCCCAAGCGTGTTTGGTCAAATCGTCATAGATGACTAAAGCGTGTTTGCCGTTATCGCGGAAATACTCTCCCATTGCACAGCCTGCGTATGGGGCAATAAACTGTATCGGCGCGGTTTCTTCCGCCGAAGTGGCGATGACCGTTGTGTGTTCCATCGCGCCGTGGTTTTCCAAAGTGCGCACGACGCGGGCGATGGTGGAATTTTTCTGTCCGATGGCCACATAGATACAATGGACATCGCCGCCTTTTTGGTTGATGATGGTGTCCACCGCGATAGCGGTTTTACCGGTTTGACGGTCGCCGATGATCAGTTCGCGCTGCCCTCGGCCGATGGGGATCATCGAGTCGATGGCTTTGATGCCGGTCTGCAAAGGTTCTTTCACCGGCTGACGGGCGACTACACCCAACGCCTTGCGTTCCACCGGAACGAAAGTATCGGTTTTGATGGGACCTTTGCCGTCCACCGGGATACCCAAAGGCGTGATCACACGACCTTTGATGGCTTCGCCCACCGGAACTTGCACAATGCGTCCGGTGCGGCGAACGGTATCGCCCTCTTTGATCTCCGTCGCTTCGCCGAAAATGGCGACGCCGACATTGTCTTCGTCCAGGTTCAAGGTCATTCCCATAATGTCGTGCGGGAATTGTACCAATTCCCCCGCCATTACTTTATCCAGACCGTAAACCCGGGCGATGCCGTCGCCCACTTGCAGGACTTCGCCGACTTCATCGACTTCGACGGTTTTTTCAAATCCGGCGATTTGTTTTTTCAGAATCGAAACAATTTCTTCTGGTCTTATTTCCATAATGTTTCCTTAAGAAAATTCTATTGCGGCGTCAAAGAAACGAAATATTATTCCATCCCTGCGTTGCCGCTAAGACTTGTCATTCCCGCGAAAGCGGGAATCCAGATGTTTGTAAATTATATAGATATGGATTCTGGCTTTTCCCGCCCCGCCCCGCAGGGGCTATTGCATAGCAGGGGTCACTGCGTGACAAGGACTACTGCGTAGCGCCAGAATGACGCCCTTCGGGCGTGGAGGACAGAACGGTGTTCTGCCCCTACATATACATATTGTTCTCGTAGGGACGCAAAATTTTGCGTCCCTACAAATGTTATTTTTAACTGCAGGATTTTACAACGATATCGTATTGCTTTTACTTGGCGCTTGATACTTGGCATTTGGCACTAACTAGCCAGCGCCTTGCTCAATTCTTCCAGTTTCCGCTTCACCGTGCCGTCAATGACCGTAAAACCCATCTGCACTTTGATCCCCCCGATAATGCCGGGGTCGACATAGTTTTGCAGGATGAATTCTTCGGCGAACAATTTACGCAGCTTGTCTTCCAGCAGTTTCCGTTCGTTTTCCGGCAGCGGAATCACGGTGGTGACCACCGCTTCCTTGCGCTTGGCTTTTAAATCCAGCAGTCTTTGAAACTCGCCCGCCACTTTAGGCAGGATGAACTGACGCTCTTTCTCCATGGTCAAATTGACAAAATTGATCAGGAGCGGGGATAATCCCTGAACCAGGGTGGAGGCAAGTTCGGTTTTGCTCTTCCATTCCACTTGCGGACTGGTGAGCATTTCCGCTAGCTGCGGGACTTCCAGGAAACCGGCGTCGATGCGCTGCAGCCCTTTACGCGCCGCTTCCAAAGCGTTCTGTTCTTCCGCCACTTCGAATAAAGCGCGGGTGTATTTTTGCAGTATTAGTTCTTCTTTCACGATATCTCACCGATAGTCTTACGGATGAGGCTGGCGTGTTCTTCGGGTTTTAAAGTTTGACCGATAATCTGTCCGGCGGCGAGGACGGCTAATTCGGCGAATTGTTCTTTCAGCGCTTGGACGGTTTTTTCCCGTTCCAATTCGATATCGGATTTAGCTTTCACCACGATTTTTTGCGCTTCGGAACGGGCTTCCTCGACAATGCCGTCTTTAACTTTTTCCGCTTGGGAACGGGCGCCGGCGACGATTTCGTTTGCTTCCTTCCGCGCTAGCTCCAATTGCGCTTTGATTTTGCTCAAAGTTTCATCGGCGGCTTTGCGGTTTTGTTCCGCGCCTTCGATGTCCGCCCGGATTTTATCCTCCCGGGCCTGCAGCATCGAAAGAATCGGCTTCCACGCTGCGGCGCGCAGAATCACCACCAACAGCAGGAAGGTGACTACGGTCCAGATCATTAAACCCGGATGCAGCTGTAATAGCATATTTTTTCCTTTTATTGGGGACTAATGGTAATAGCGCGCTTTAACTTGCGCACTTGCCCACTTGAACACTTGCTCACTTTCCTGAGAGCATAAAGCAAATCACGGCGCTGAACAAAGCGACGCCTTCGATGAGGGCAGCGGCTATGATCATCGCAGTCTGAATCTTCGCGGCAGCTTCGGGCTGACGGGCGATGCCTTCCATAGCAGAAGAAGCGATTTTACCGATACCGAAACCGGCGCCGAAAGTGACTAAACCGGCGCCAAAACCTGCGCTAAGCAACGCGTAAGCCGCATTGGTGATACCTGTTTCCATTAGGGGAACTCCTTGAAAAATGATGTTAGATTGATTTATTTTTAATTTTGTTTTTTATTATTTCATTAAATACAATCGCGTGTAAAATGTCATGCTGAACTTGTTTCAGCATCCAGCGTCTTTGCTTTTAACTTAGATTTTGCAAGTGACCATTTTTACCAATAGCCGCTTTTGTTTTGTTATCGAACTAAGGATTTTTTAAAATAAATTGTTCTTTTTACTTGATCCGGCGTTTTTTGACCGCCGCT
>Ga0172368_10000531_pt1 | contig 54220 bp, 53 predicted proteins | sample Lak11m_FD_114540 | JGI IMG/M metagenome (GOLD analysis project Ga0172368, IMG submission 114540) | Freshwater microbial communities from Kabuno Bay, South-Kivu, Congo - kab_022012_11m | ecosystem: Environmental > Aquatic > Freshwater > Lake | place: Democratic Republic of the Congo: South-Kivu... | reverse complement strand
TGTTGCATAAATCTTCTGAAGTGGGATTCATCTTGTGAATCCAGCGTGGTAGCTGGCGTGCATGAGCAGACCCATACCGCCTGTCTACAAGACCAGGAACTGGCCCGCGTACAACGATGCGCTGAAGCACCGGGATCAAGGTGGAAGGCGAAGGGGAATGGACAGAGGAGGGTCAGCAAACAGTCCGGGGGACTGTTTGCCCGACGATGGCGCAAGCATGGCGGAACCAAGCGCCGCGTCTGGCGCAAGATCCACATCGGGATTGACGAGAAAACCTTGGAAATCCGTGCCGCCGAGTTCACCACCAGTGAGGTCGGCGATGCGCCCATGCTGCCCGAACTGCTCGACCAGATCCCGCCCGAGCACGAGATCGCCAGCGTCACCGCCGACGGCGCGTTCGACACCCGCAAGTGCCACGACGCCATAGCTGCTCGCGGTGCCGCAGCGATCATACCGCCCCGCAAGAACGCCCGTCACAGAGGTCGCGGGATAAGTCTGCCCGCGGGAAGAGAAACTCCGTCCATCACCCGATTTGTGCAACAGAGCCCCTGAGCGCCCTACCCCGACGGGAACAGCCCGGCCTCGTGCACATAGCGGCAGATCTGGGTGCGCCGATAGAGGCCCAGCAGCCGCAGAATGGTGGAAACATGGGCTTTTACCGTGCCTTGGCTGACCGACAGGTAATGGGCGATTTCCTTGTCGGCCAGGCCCAGCGCCACCAATTGCGCCACTTCAAGCTGCCGCCCTTCCAGCGCGCGCCGGTTCGGCGCATAGCCAAGGTCGCGCACGTCCTGAAAGCTGCGGCGACAAGGGGCCACGACGGTCAGCGCAAGCCTGCGTTCGCGCGAAGTGCCAATCACCTTTTCAGGCAAAAAATCGATGGCGTTAGTGATGAAATCAGCCATGAGGTGCCTCTTCACCCGTAGGTCGAAAGATAGGCGTCGCACAGGCCAGCCGTGCCCTCGGTATAGGGAAGGCCCATCGACTTGGCCAGATCGGTCTCGGAATGCGAACCGATCCATGCCACCAGCAACAAGCGGCGCAGCATCACGAAGGTGGGAATTTCGGCCTCGTCCGCCGCCGGCAGATCCAACACCCGGCGATAGCCGGATTTCCACGCCTCGATCAGATCGGGCACCACCGGCTCGTGTTCGTAGAACGAAAGCGGGGTCGCCGCGTCATACATGAACCAGCCAAAGCCGCAGTCGTCAAAGTCAATGACCTTGACCTCGCCTGCATCAATCAACAGATTCGCCAGCCGCAGATCGCAATGGATCAGGCCAAAACGGCTGGCGTCCTGGCCGTAAGCCGCCAGTCGCTGGCCAATCCGGCCCACCGTGCGCCCGAACAAGGCAGCTTTTGGCCCGTCCACCCCGATGCCGTCGCGCCAGCGACCCCAATGGGGCCGGGTCTCGCCCAACGCGGTATCAAAATTCCAGATCGGGCGAGTGAACCAGGCCGGGCGCGGCCAGGTGCGAGCGTGGCGGTGCATCCGCGCCGTCACTTCGCCCAGCACTTCGAACGGCTGGCCGAGGTCGTGGTCGATGCCCGGCTCGACCCCGGTCTCCCATTCCGACAGCACGACATGGCGCGGGTTCTTCAATCGGGGATGGCCGACGATCTGGATGATCTCGCCATTCAGTCCGGCGACCGGCCGGGGCGTGGTGACCACATGGTCGGCCCGCAACGCCTGCAACCAGGTCAGCTCCGAGGCAATCGCGGCGTGCGCGTGATAACCGTCGCGGTGGATGCGCAAGGCCCAGCGCTGGCCGTCCGGGGCCTGCACCGCATAGGTGGCGTTTTCCGACAGGTTGATCAGCGTGACCTTCAGACCGGCAGGCAGATCATAATTGAGCGTCGCCAAGGTCGCGAGTTCCCCCAGCAAAGCCACCTGCGCCGCATGGCCGACATCGTCAGAATCCGTCACGTTCCACGTCCCCAACATTGCCCCGCCAGAGCGAATTATCCCGCCCGGCCCTTGATCTCGGCCAGAACCCGCTCGACCTCGGCCAGACCAAGCCTGACCTCAGCCGAACTTCCCGCCATATACAACCGCCCCGCGGCGCCAATCATCTGCACATCGACCAAGGTCAGGCCGGGGGCGGCCTTTTCCGCCTCGTTGGCGGCAATTGCCGCATAAAGCGCCGGAACCATTTCCACGATCAACAGCGTCTGGCCGGGCAGCACCATCGAGGCCTGCCGGTTGCGATTGATGATCACGGCATGCTGGTCGGACAGATCCTCGATCACGTCGGTGTAAAGGATCCTTGCGGCAAGCTGGTCGCCCGCGTCAAGTCCCAACCCGGCCAGCACGGCCTGGCCCGCTTGCGCAATCTGCTCCTTGTCGCCGCCGTGAATTTCCAGAATGCCGAACTGGCGTTCGACAAACAGGATCCCCGGCTCCAGATCCGGGTCGGCCTTCAGGGCAAGGTCAATCACCCGCTCGATCATCAGACCGGGGGAAATCTCGATGATCAGCGCGTGCTGACCGGCAAACGGCGGATAGCCGCGGGCCCGCGTCGGGGTGCCAAGATAGGCCGCAAATTGCGGCTGGAGGCTTTCCAGCGTCAGATAGACCCGCAGATCGCCGCTGGCTGGTTTCACCGTGCTTGCCATCGTGGAATGCCCCTCGTGCGGCACCGCAGCGCCTATTTCGCCGAGGCCGAAGTGAAGAACTTCGACACATCGGCGTGCGGACGCGGAATCACGTGCACCGACACCAGGGTACCGACCTGACCGGCCACTTCGGCTCCGGCTTCGGTGGCGGCCTTGACCGCGCCGACATCGCCCGAGATCACCACCGCGACCAGCCCGTCGCCGACTTCTTCACGGCCGATGATGGTGACATTGGCCGCCTTGACCATGGCGTCCGCCGCCGCCAGCGCCGCGACATAGCCTTTGGTTTCGATCATTCCGAGAGCATTGCCAGACATGAGTTTCTCCTGTTTTCCGTTGGATTTTGATGGGGATGGAACGTCAGTTTGCATCGTCGATCGAGCCGATGATCAACGCGTCGATCGGCGGTGGCTTGCCTTTGAACCACGCGGCCGCGACCGATCCGGTAGCCACGATGACCCGCTCGCCGACCCCGCAACCCAAGGGATCGAACGCCAGCAGGGTGCCGCCCGCCCCCTCGATCCGCACTTCCAGAATCGATCCGGTAGGCATTTCGGCCACCTTCTTGGTGGACCAGATTCGCCCGGTGACGGTTGCTCTGATCATCGGCTGTTCCTTTCGAATTTGAGACCGCGGTGCCGGGCGGCGTCTTTTGCCAAAGGCGTCAACACCGCATCGGGGCCAAGGGCGATGGTGGCCCCAGTGGCAATATCGCGCAGCTTTTGTTCCGAGATCACCCCGTCCATTGCCAGATGAACGGTCGGACGGGCCGCCGTGGCCGCCAACGGCTGCGCCAGCGCCAGCCTGAATTTCACCGTGCCCGCCCGCACCGCCTCGATCATGCCGGGGGCAGCCAGCCGGGCAACAAAAGTCTGCAAATCGGCGTCGCAGACAATGCTCACCGCGCTTGGACCCGGCACCGCCGCGGTTCCGGTTGCCGCCCGGGTTGCAATCGCCTCGCGCAGCACCTCACGAACCATGGCCCGCAGATCGACGGATGGATCAATCGCCATCGCTACACCCCCAACGCGCCTTCGGCGGCAAATGCGGCAGCCTTCACATCGGATTCCGACCCCGAGAGATAAAGCCGCCCGGTCGCGCCGATGATCCGGTAATCGACGATCTTGATATTCGCCGCCTTCTCCGCCTCGTTGCAAGCCAGAATGGCGTAGGCGGCCGGTTCGGTTTCCAGCACGTAAAGGCTTTCGCCCGCCAGCAGCATCGAACCGCCCTTGTTGCGGTTGATCAGGAACGCATGACCCGGATCGATCCGGCTGATGATCTTGGACGACAGGATTTTCGGCTTGAGCGCATCGCTTGGCGATTTTTCCATCATTGCCAGCACCGCCAGAGCCGCTGCCTTGACCGCCGCCACATCGCGCGAATGAATTTCCAGATAGCCGAACTGGCGTTCCACCACCAGAATGCCGCCCTTCACGTTCGCCGCCTTCAAGGCAATGTCGGTCAGCGCCTCGATGTCGATGCCGGGGGCGACTTCGATGATCTGCGCCGCCATGGCGCGCCGCGGCAACGAGCCCCTGATCCACGAGCCGAGCGAACACAGGGTCTGCGGCTGCAACTGGTCAAGAAAGATGAAGGAGCGCAGGGTTGCCATGGCTATGCCGCGCGCACGGCGCTGAGCTCTTCGAGGATGATCTTGCGCAGCTCGCGGCGCAGGTCCTCAAGATCGGTAGCGGCCGCAACCAAGACCGGGGCTGCCCTGGTGGCCTTGGGCAGATGCAGCGGGTCCAGCCGGGTGAAATCGCCAAATAATTCTGATGCTTCCTTGTTGTAGGCGATGCGGGCGTATTGCACCAGATGATGCGGCGTAAGGTTTTCCGTCAGCGACGACCCGCCGGCAAAGCCGGTGCCGATGGTCATCGACGGCCCGAGATTGGTCTCATAGCCAGCCGCCCCCAGCGAACAGCCCGCATTGACCGCCACCCGCAGCGCCGGCAATGCGGCGGAAAAGGCCATGATATTGACTTCATTGTGCGAATGGATCGCCGCCGAATGGCCACGCCCGGCGATCCGCATCATCGAGCGGGCGCAGGAAATCGCCTGCTCAATGCCGTCAACACGGGCAAAGGCCAGCACCGGGCACAACTTTTCGCGCACCAGCCTTTCCTCGGGCTGCACCAGATCGACCGGCGTCACCAGGATCTTCGCCCCCGCTGCATTGAACCCGGCCTCGCGGGCAATCAGGCTCGCATCCTTGCCGATCATCGCCACGTTGAAGCTGCTGGTGCCGTACAGCAGTTGGCGCAGTTTGGCGGTCTCGTCGGGGGTGCAGACATGGGCCCCTTCGGCCTTGAGGGCTGCCAGCAGCCCGTCGGCGATCGACTGGAATGCCAGCAGCGTCGATTCATTGGTGCAAAGAATTGAATTGTCAAACGATTTCGATGCCACAATCCGCTTGGCAGCCAACCTGATGTCGGCGCTGTCATCGACCACAACGGGGGCATTGCCCGGCCCGACCCCAAGTGCCGGGTTGCCCGACCGATAGGCCGCCTTGACCACCGCCGGGCCGCCGGTCGCGATCACTAGGTCAACCCGTTCATCGGCGATCAGCTTTTCGATCAGGGGAATGGTCGGATCCTCGATCACCTGAATGACGCCATCGGGCGCACCGGCGGCACTGGCCGCTTCGGCCATCACGCGAGCGGCGTCAGTGCAGACCGATTTTGCCCCGGGATGGGGCGAAAGGATGATGGCGTTGCGGGTCATCAGCGCCATCAGCGTCTTAAAATACACCGTCGCCACGGGGTTCGTCACCGGGATCAGCGCAAAGATCACCCCGGCCGGGCGCGGCAGTTCGACGATCTTGCGCGCCGCATCGATGCGCGGGGCGACGAAATCTTCCTGACCGTAGATGTCAACCAGTCCGCGCGAACAGGCCTCGTTCTTCTGCCGCTTGTGTGCCACCACCCCCATGCCGGTTTCGCGCACCGCGCTTTCGGCAAAACTTTGGGCCTTGGCAAAGGCGGAGTCGGCCACCGCGTTCACGATCCGCAGCGTTGCCGCGCGATCCAGCTTCTGGAACCGCACCGCCGCCCAGCGCGACCGCTCGATCTTCAGCAGGGCCTGTTCGTAAACCGCGTCGGGAACCTTCAGCAGCACTTCGTCCATCTTTCCTGCCCCCTATTTGCCGGATTCGCGCAGCAGTTCGCGCGCCCGCGGCATGGCCGCATCGAACCGGTCCATGATCTCCTGACACAGTGCATGGCTGAGAAGCACCCCCGCCTTCCACTGCAACACCCGCTTGTCGAGCGACGAAAAGATCGCCCAGACCCCGTGTTCGTAAAGCGCGCGCGAGACAAATACCGCCCCTTCCGGGTGGTTGAATTCCAGCCCGAGGATCACCCCGCGCTGGCGCACCCCGGTAAAGATATCGCCATGGCGCGCCATCATTTCGGCCATTGCCTCGCGGAAGAAATCGGTCACCGCATGAACATTGGCGATGGTTTCCGGGCGTTGCAGCATCTCCATCACCTTGTGCGCCACCACGCAGCCAAGCTCGGCGCCGCCGGTGGTCGAAATATGTGCCGCCCCGTCTTCGTTCAGCCAGCCACCGGCGCGATCGTTCACCAGACACGCGGAAATCGGGTAAAGCCCCCCCGAAAGTCCCTTGGCCGTCACCATGATGTCGGGCTGGATGTTGTAAGTCTGCCATCCCCACATCTGGCCACAGCGCATCAGGCCGGTCTGCACCTCGTCGGCGATGTACATCGCGCCAAATTTCTCGCACAGCGCCTTGCAGGCGGGCAGATAGCCGTCTTTCGGCATCGGAAAGCCGAAGGTGGCGGGAATGGTCTCCATGATCAGCGCGGCAACGTCACCCGCCTTCAGCGCCTGTTCCATGGCGTCGATGTCATTGAACGGCACCTGGATGAAGGTCTCGGGCTGATCGGCCAGAAAGATCTTGCTGAACCGGTCGTCGCCGGTCGCCACCGACAGGCCACCATGGCCGTGATAGCCTTTGATGATCGACACGATCTTGCGCCGCTTTGTGGCATAACGTGCTGATTTTATGGCAACATCAACAGCCTCGGCCCCACCCGATCCGAACACCGCATAGCTCATGCCGGGCGCCGACTTGATCAGCACTTCCGACAGCGCGGCGCGCGCCACCGAGGGAAACCAGTGGTTGCCGATGTCGAAATAGTCCAGGGCACCCTTCAGCGTCTCGACCAGTTCAGGGTGGCGGTGACCCAGATTGAAGGTGCCACCGTTGAGGTGAAGGTCGATCAGGCTGCGCCCGCCCATATCGAACAGCCGGTAGCCCTCGCGCCGGTCGATCACCAGATCGATTCCGGCCTTCTGCCAGAACTTGGTCTTGTCAGGGTTCCAGTAGCGGATCGCCTTGGCGAAAAGTTCCTGCTTGTCGGCGAACTTGAAGTGGCCGTAGTCGAACATCACAGGCTCCTGCGGGCAAAATATGCCCAACTTCGAACGAACTCTGATGCAAGCATGTCATATTGGCGCTGTCAACAAAAAATGTTTGACTGAAGCAAGAAATTATGTGGTAAGTCGGTCAGACACTCGACCTCAAACCCGCGTTCCCGGTTCGGAAATCACGGAAAATGACCAGAATTGAATCCCGGCTAGGCAAGACGGCGCGGCAGGCCTGCATCATCGAGGCTCTTGCGGCGACACCATCCCTGCGGGTCAATGACCTGGCGCAACGGCTGGCGGTATCGACCGAAACCGTGCGGCGCGACCTGGCCGAGCTTAGCGAAGGCGGCAAGATCAGTCGCACTTATGGCGGGGCAATGCGTCTGGTGCAGCACGAGCCGGGGGTTGCGGTGCGCGAGACCTTGCTGCCAATTGAGCGCGGGCGCATCGCCGAGGAGGCGGTCCAGTTGGTCCAGTCGGGTGAGATTCTGGCGATCGGGGGCGGCGCCACGACACTGCACTTTGCCCGAAAACTGGCAATGGCGCGAGATCACCTGACCGTGATCACCCATGCGTTCTCGATTGCCGCAGCGTTGGTGGTGAATGCCACCCACAAGGTGCTGATGCTGCCGGGGCAATATGACGGTCGCGAGGGGCTGATTCACGGCCCAGACACCATTGATGCGCTTCTGAAATTTCACGCCAACAAGGCGTTTCTCGGGGCCAGCGGTCTGACCGTCGAAGGGCCCAGCGATGCTGGGCTTGGCCCGGGGTTTGTCTATGGCGCTATGATGCGGCGCAGCTCGCAAACCTTCATTCTGGCCGACCATTCCAAATTTGAAAATCCGTCGCTGACGGTTTATGGCCGCTGGAGTCAGGCAACAAGCCTGATCACCGACGAGCCACCATCAGGCGGGCTGGCAGCCGCTTTGGCCGAGGCGGGGGTTGCCGTTGTCATCGCCGCCGCCCGCCCGCGACCTTGAATCCCGCGCCTTCCTGGTGATCGTCGCCGGCGGCGATCAGATCGCCATCATGAGGCTTGCAGATCGGGGGGGCTGCCAACGCAAAAAGCACCCCGGAGGGTGCCCTGCGCCTTCCCTGATCCGATGGCTTACGAGGCCGAGGTGATGAACTTCACCGCGTCGCCGAAGGTCTGGATGGTCTCAGCCGCATCGTCGGGGATCTCAATACCGAACTCTTCTTCGAACGCCATCACCAGCTCGACGGTGTCAAGACTGTCCGCGCCGAGATCGTCGATGAACGAGGCGGTCTCGGTCACCTTGTCGGCTTCGACGCCCAGATGCTCGACGACGATCTTCTTCACGCGATTAGCGATGTCGCTCATGTTCGTTCCTCATTTCGTTGCGGGTCTGAACCCGGCCTTGTTCCTTGCCCCTGAGGGCGGCTGTTCCCGGCACTTCCACCAGGCACCGAAGGCTGCGGCCCCCGGTGTATTCCAGCGCGCCTATAGCAAGGGTGGCGCGCATTGGCAAACGCTTTCCACGCCGCGAAGCGGCATGCGGGCCGTTCTTGCTAGCGCATGGCCCCACCACCGTTGACGTCGATCGTGGCCCCCGTGACATAGGCAGCCTCATCGCTGGCAAGATACAGCACCGCGGCGGCGATTTCGTGCGGCTCGGCCATCCGCCCGGCCGGGACCGAGGCCAGAATCCGCGCCCGCTGCTCGTCGCTCAGACTGTCGGTCATCGCGGTCGCCACCATCCCTGGTGCCACGCAATTGACCGTGATGCCGCGGCTTGCCACCTCTTGCGCCAGCGATTTTGACAACCCTACCACCCCGGCCTTGGCAGCGGCATAGTTGCCCTGCCCCGGATTGCCGGTCTGCGCCACCACCGACGTGATGGAGATGATCCGCCCCCAGCGCGCCTTCATCATGGGGCGCAGAACCGAGCGCATCAGCCGGAAGCTTGAGGTCAGGTTGACCTCGATCACCGCCGCCCAGTCGGCGTCGCTCATCCGCAGCATCAGCCCGTCGCGGGTGATGCCGGCGTTGTTGACCAGAATATCCACCGCCCCCATCGCCGCCATCGCCGCCTTGGGCAGGGCCTCGAGCGCCACCGCGTCGCTCAGATCGCAGGGCAGCACATGCGCCCGGCTTCCAAGTTGCGCCGCCAGCGCCTGCAACGGTGCCTGCCGCGTGCCCGACAGCGCCACCGTGGCCCCGGCCCCGTGCAGTACCCGCACAATCTCGCCACCGATACCGCCCGAGGCACCGGTGACCAGCGCGCATTTTCCGGTCAGATCGAACATCCCTTGTCCCTCATCCTGGTATCCCTGCCGCCGATCCTACCAGCCCCCGCCGCCGGGTGCCACCGCGTCGATCGCCCCATCCCCCCCCCCGGTGTCCCCGGCGCGCGCCCGATCGAGTGGCAAGATGCAGCGAGCGAGACGCAAACCACCGGCGAAACGCCCCGAACCGTTTAAAACTGACCGATCCACCGCTCCAGCGACGCCGGCATCGAGGCGCGGCAGATCGCCGCTGCCGCCATTTCCACCGCACCGACGCCAAGCCGGGGTGAGGCGCTCGGGCTCAGGCGTCGGCCGCAGTCCGGGTGATCCCCCGAAGAAGTGCTGCCATGTCGGTCTGACCAACGGGGGCCCCGCCTTCCATTACCCGAAACCGTGCCGCAAGATCTCCACGCGCCAGTTGCATCGCTTCTTCCAGCGTGGTGGTTCGTGCCACCTCGATGGCGGGGCCGGCGAGCCGCCCCGCATGCATGATCGTCCCAATCCGCAGTGTGCGGGAACGGTTGATTTCCGACACGAAGCGGGCGACGTAGCCGGGGGCGGGGTTGCAGACGATCTCCTGCGGATCGCCTTCCTGCTCTACCGAGCCATCCTTGAGGATCATCATCCGGTCGGCCAGCCGCATCGCTTCGTCAAGGTCGTGGCTGATGAAGATGATGGTCTTGGACAGGGTCTTTTGCAGGCGCACCAGCAGCGTCTGCATCTCGGCCCGGATCAGCGGATCAAGTGCGGAAAAGGCCTCGTCCATCAAAAGGATGTCGGTGTCGTTGGCCAGCGCGCGCGCCAGCCCGACGCGCTGCTGCATCCCTCCCGAAAGCTGTGCGGGATAGCGGTTATCATAGCCATCGAGCCCGACCTCGTCAATCAGGGCCCGGGCGGTGCGGTCGGCCTCGGCGCGCGGAACCTTGCGGATGTCCAGCCCATAGCGGACGTTTTCCCGCACCGTCCGGTGCGGCAGAAGACCAAAGTTCTGGAACACCATCGCCATCCGGCGCTGGCGGAACTGGGCCAGCGCCTTCGGGCCGAGGCTCAGCACATCCTGCCCACCGATGATGATCTCGCCCGCGGTGGGTTCAATCAGCCGGTTGAGGTGGCGAACCAGGGTTGACTTGCCCGAACCCGACAAACCCATGACGACATATATGCCGCCCTTCTCGACCGAAAAGCTGATGTCGCGCAGGCCAAGCACATGGCCGGTTTCCCTCAGCAGGTCTTCCTTCGTCATGCCGGCGCGCAGCCGCGGCATCATCTCGGCCGCACGCGGGCCGAATACCTTGTAGAGGTTGCGAACCTCGATCAAAGGGGCCGTCATTTGCTACTTCCTGGCAGATGCTTGCGGCCCCGATTGATTGCCGCCTTCGTCACCCTGTCAAACACGATCGCAAGCGCGACGACGGCCAGCCCGAAAAACAGGCCCTTGGACAATCGCAGTTCCTGAATCGCCTCCAGAACGGGCATGCCCAGCCCGCGGACCGCAACCATCGATGCAATGACGACCATCGACAAGGCCATCATGATCGTCTGGTTGATACCTGCCATGATCGTTGGCATGGCGAGCGGAAGCTGCACGCCCACCAGTTTTTGCAAGGGCGAGATGCCGAAACTCTCCGCCGCCTCGATGGATTCGCGGTCCACGCCACGGATGCCGAGGTCGGTCAGCCGGATCACCGGCGGAATGGCGTAGGCGATGACCGCAATGGATCCGGCCACCTTGCCGATCCCGAACAGCATGACCACCGGAATCAGGTAGACGAAACTGGGCATGGTCTGCAGGAAATCGAGAAACGGGATGACAACGCTGCGCAGCCGGTCGTTGCGCGACAGCGCGATGCCCATGGGAATCCCCAGGATCAGGCAGATCATCGTGCAGACGGTGATGAAGGACAGGGTCTGCATGGTTTCGGTCCACATCCCGAAGACCCCGATCACAAGGAAGGTTGCGAGCACCGCAGCGGTGATCCTGAGTGACCTCCACCTCGCAGCCGTAGCCGGTCTCGAGGATGAATTTCTCGATCGCGGTGCCGATCTGTGCCGACCCCCAGTTCATCTCGGCGATCGACACGCTGCAGGCATCGGCCGCACTCACCGTTGCGCCGCAAAGGATCAATGTGCCGTAGAAAAGTTTGTGCATCGGTTGCTCCTGTTGGTTGGGTTCGCTCGTACGGGAAGACGGTTGACGCCGTCACGTCCGGTTTCCGGGCGAGCCCTGACGGAAACCGGCTGCATCTGCCTTTGGCCATTTTGGCGCGGTGCCGAGGTCACAGCGCTCTCGCGCCAATCTACATGTTGCCGCGGCGCCGAATTTGCTGAAACCTGTGCCGGATGCCCCGACGCGCCCGGCCTATTGCAACGGGCCGCCACGAGGCCCGAAAGCCGGATCGCCCGCCCATGCCCGAACGCCACAATACCGCAATCTCGCTCCGAAGTCTCAAGGTATTCGAGGCAATGGCCCGCACCGGATCGGTCCACGATGCAGCGCGGATGCTGGGCATGAGCGCGCCGGCGGCCTCGCAGCAGCTTCGCAATCTGGAGGGCGCGCTCGGGCAGGCGCTGGTCGATCACGCGCACCGCCCGCTGGAACTGACCCGCGCCGGACGCACCTACCTGACGCATGTGCGTGAGGTGCTCGGGCAGTTGCGCTCGGGCGCGGAAGCGCTGTCGCTGATCGACCTGAGCCGACTGCGCCGGTTGAGCCTTGGCGTGATCGAAGATCTCGACAGCGAAGTCAGCCCGCGCCTGACGCTGGCCTTGCGCGGGGTGCTGAAGCAATGCAACCTGCGGCTGAGCACCGGCTTGTCGCACCAGATCGTGGAAGAGGTGGCGGCGCGCAAGCTGGACGTGGGCTTTGCCGCACGCCCGCTTGAGTTGCCCGCCGGGGTGGCCGAGTTGGCGCTGCTGCGCGACCCATTCTTTCTTGCCGCCCCGCGCGGGCATATGCGCGGCCCGCCCGAGTCGGTCGAGGCCCTGTTCAGCCTGCCATTTCTGCGCTACGAACCAAGCCAGTTGATCAGCCGTCAGGTGGCATCGCATCTGGCGCGGCTGAAGCTTGCGCTGCCGGGCCAGATCGAGGTTTACAGCAACGAAACCATGTTCGGCCTGATCGCGTCTGGCGCGGGTTGGACGATCACCACCGCCGCCAGCTATCTGCGCGCCCAGAAGTTTCACGATCAAACCGAGGCTTTTCCACTGCCGTTTTCCCGTTTCTCGCGCACCATCTCGCTGCTCTATCCTTCGGACTGGCTGCGCGAGATCCCGCAGACCCTTGCCGGTGTGGCCCGATCCATCCTGTCCGCCCACCTGGTCGAACCGGGCCTTGCAAGATGGCCATGGCTGCAGGGGAACCTGATAATCGTGGAAGCCTGACATCACGGCGCCAGCAGGATGTTGAACTTCTGCCTGATCCGCCGTTCGGCCCCGGGGTCCAGATAGTTCGGCATATGGGACTTCAGCACCGCGCGGGCCGCCTCCTTTGCCCGTCCCCAGGCTTCGGGCTGGCCCTTTTCGGCCCAGGTGACGGGGGCGTCGCGGTCGGCGATGCGCGGGTAGAAGTAATCGCGTTGCATCGCCGCCAGAGTATGCGCACCGCCCAGAAAATGGCCCACCCCGAAGACCGCTTCGCGGATCGCGTCAAAGGCCAACGTATCATCGTTGACCTCGATCCCGCGCAGGGTGCGATAGATCAGAGAGTGCATCTCGTCATCCAGAATGAACGCCTCGAACGAGGCCCCCAGAAGCGAGGCGGTCATCCCTGAACTTTCATAGATCAGGTTGCCCCCCGCCAGACCTGCCGCCAGCGAGGAAATCCCCTTCTCCATCCCGTATTGCGCATCGATCGCCTTGGCATCCGTCATCGAAGAGGCCACTCCAGAGGGTAGGCCGAGCCAGTTCGACAACTGTGCCGAGGCCGCGTTCATCACCGTGATCTCGCCCCCGCCGCCAACGAAAGCGCCGGTGTGCAGATCGACCACCAGCGGCCAGTTGGAAAATACCATCGGATGACCCGGCCTGATCACGTTGACCATGGTCAGGCTGGCCAGCGTTTCGGCCAGCGACTGCGCGAGAAACCCGGCGAGCGTCGCGGGAGCCGTCGCCCCGACAGCGCCGCCGTGATGCACGACAGCGGCAGCCCTTCTTCGATGCAGGCCATGGCAACCAGCACCGCTTCCTCGCCAAACTTGAGCGGCGAAACGATCGGGCTGATGTGCGCCTTGAGGAAGGGGGCGTGCTGAAACCGTTCGTTTCCGTTACGATCGCCGCCCAGCGCGATATCCACCATCCGCATGATCGGCGCGACATGTTCGGCCATGGGTGAACGATGTGGCGACGGGCTTCGTCGTGCCCTTCAGCAAGGCAAAGACGGTGTTCACGTCGAGATCGAAATTGTCTGGCACATCGGTCGCGACACAGCAGCGAGTGAACCAACTGACATTCGTCAGCGTGTCCTGAAGCCGCGTGAAATCGTAAAGGTCGCGCAGCGTCGAGGGCCGGTAGTGCCCACTGTCGATGTCAAGCGTCTGGACCGCAGCGCCGCCGGTGCCAAAATAGACCCGGTCGTCGCCCACCTCGATCGAACGAGCAGGATCGCGGCCATGAAAGGTAAAGCGGCGCGCGGCCATGGCCAGAACGCGATCGACCAGGTCGCGCGGGAACAGCACCCGGTCGCCCGCCCTGACGGCGCCCGCGGCGAGAAACTTCTGTGCCAATACCTCGGGCACCTCGCCCAAGCCGACCTCGGCCAAAAGGCGCAGGGCGGTGGCATAGATTGCCTGCATCCCCTCTTCGGTCAAGGGGCGATAAGCTCTGCCTCGCTGGCCCGGCGGGCAAGGATTCGTCTCGGGGGGGCGACTGCGGCGCGCCACACGATCAGCACGTCCTCCGTTTCGCCGGTGAATCCGCGACACCTCCATGGTGGCCCCTCTTTTCTCTGGCGACCACTCCGCACCAATCCGGCGCGGCAACGCAAGCACGGCGCCGGGTATCTGGATTCTTCGATGCGCCAATTAAGATTTTCGAAATCGGCCCACGACGAATTGTCGACATCGGGGGGAAGCGACGTTCCATAGCCGCAACAACTGGCGGAGGGCAAAGATGAAATCCCGGACTCGTGTGGTGGTGATCGGCGGCGGTATTGCCGGCTGCTCGACCCTGTATCACCTGACTCAGGAAGGCTGGACCGATGTGGTTCTGGTCGAGCGTAACGAGCTGACCTCGGGCACCACCTGGCATTCCGCCGCGCAGGTGACGAACTTCGGCGTCACCCCGACGATGCTGGCGCTGAAGAGTCATTCCATATCCCTTTACAAGGAGTTGTCGCAAGACCCCGAGTACCCGATCACCTACCACTACGCGGATGGCGGCATCCGTCTGGCCAATACCGAGAAGTTGATGGACGGCTATCGCCACTTGGCCAGCCAGGCCCACAGCGTGGGCGTGAATTTCGAAGTCATCGAAGCCAGGGAATGCGCCCGCCGTCACCCGCTGATCACGACCGAGAACCTGGTGGGCGGTCTTTGGGATCCGCTGGATGGCGACATCGACCCCTCGCAGCTTTGTCAGGCCCTAGTGCGCCGCGCCCGCCATGCCGGGGCCGAAGTCTATCGCAACACGCCGGTCACGGGCCTGACCCAGCGCCCGGACGATAGCTGGATCGTGCCTACCGAAAAGGGTGACATTGACTGCGAGATCGTGGTCAACGCCTGCGGCTACCGGGTGAACGAGGTCGGGGCCATGATGGGCGTCCATCATCCCGTCATGGCGATGGAACACCAGTATTTCCTGACCGAACCGATTCCGGAACTGGTGGCGCGCGAAACGCGCGTGCCGCTCTTGCGTTGCCCCTTCGACGACTTCTATTCGCGGCAAGACAAGAAGGGCCTGCTGGTTGGCTTCTACGAACAAGCCTGCAAGACCTGGGGCCTCGACGGGATTGACCCGAACTTCGTCAACGCGCTGTGCCCCAGCGACACCGACCGGGTGCTGCCGGTGCTGGAAAACGTGTTCCGCCGCATGCCGGTGCTTCAGCAAATCGGCATCCGCACCATCGTCTGCGGCCCCATCACCTATTCGGCGGACGGCGCGCCGATGGTCGGCCCGATCCCGGGCAAGCGCAACGCCTTCTGCATCATCGGCCTGCGCGCCGGGCTGGGCGAAGGCGGCGGCCACGGTTGGCTGCTGGCGCAGCAGATCGTGCATGGCGAGGCCTGCTATGACACCTGGGTCATCGACCCCCGCCGCTTCACCGGGCATGCCAACGTCGAACTTTGCGCAGTGAAGGCGGTCGAGGAATACCAGAACGAATTCCGCTTTCACTATCCCCATGAACACCGTCCCGCCGGGCGGCCGGCGAAAACCACCCCGCTGACCCCCATCCTCGCGGCAGAGGGTGCCGACTTCGGCGTGGTGAACGGGTGGGAGCGGGTGGCCTACTTCAAGCCCTCGGCCGATTTCCACGAAACCCTCAGCTTCCACTTCAATGAAACCTTCCCCGTGGTCGGCGAGGAAGTGAAGGCGGTGCAGACCGCGGTCGGCCTCTCCGAGGTGAACGGCTTCAACAGGTTCGAGATTACCGGTCCCGGCGCGCATCACTGGCTGGACCGCATGATGTGCGGAAAGGTGACGCGCACGGTGGGCAAGGTGGGGCTCGGCTATCTGTTGAATCAACACGGTAACGTCAAGACCGAGGCAACCCTGGCCAATCTGGATGCCAAAACAATCTGGTACGGCTCGGCGGCCGCGTCGGAATATCACGACTTGGACTGGCTCACGCAGCACTTGCCCGACGACGGTTCGGTCCGGATTCGATCGCTGACGAACGAGCACACGATCCTGGTGGTTGCCGGACCCAAGGCGCGTGACGTGCTGTCGGCGGTGTCACGGGGCGACTGGTCGGCCAAGGCCTTCCCCTGGCTCTCGGTGCGCCGGGCCTTCGTCGGCATTGCGTCGGCGGTGGTGATGTCGGTCAGCTATTCCGGCGAGCTTGCCTACGAGATTCACGTCCCGAACAGCCAGCTCTACGCCGCCTATCTGGCGCTGCGCAAGGCCGGAGCAAAACACGGGATGCGGCTTTTCGGTTCGCACGCAGTGGAATCGATGCGGCTGGAAAAGGGCTATCGCCAGTGGAAGGCCGATCTGGTTACCGAATACAACCCGTTCGAGGCGGGGCTTGAGCGCTTTGTCGATCTCGGCAAGGCCGACTTTATCGGCAAGGCCGCGCTCGCCAAGATGCGGGAAGCCGGTGCGCGCCGCAAGCTGGTGTCGATGGTGCTCGACTGCACCCATGCCCCCACCCAACCCGGCGACAGCATCTTGCAGAACGGCCGCGTCATCGGCGCCGTCACTTCCTCGGGCTGGGGCTATCGCACCGGCAAGAACATCGCTCTTGGCTATGTCGAACCTGCCTTTGCGGCCCTGGGCTGCGAGGTGAGCGTCGAAGTGATCGGGAAAGCCATCCGCGCGAAAGTGGTGCCGGAGTGCCTTTATGACCCTGACAATGCCCAAGTCCGCGCCTGAACCCCGCGAGGTTGAGCTGCTGGTCGCGCCGGGCTTCGTCGCAACCGAACTTTCGACGGCGCTGGATTGCCTTCGGATCGCCAACCGACTGTCTGGCCGGGATCTGTTTCGCTGGCGGATCGTCTCGACCAGCGGCGGGCCGACGACCCGCGCCTTGGGCGATCTGGAGATCGTGACCGAACCCTTCGGCACCGGCAACAGGTTGCCCAACCTGCTGGTGGTGGTGGGCGGCAGTGGAACCGTGGCGGCCAAGCGCGTGATCCTTCCGCGCGTCCAGCGCGTCCGGCTGATAGGAGGAATCGTTCTGGTCCTGTCCGATGCCTCGGCAACGCTGTTGCAGGCGGGGGCTGCGACACGGGCGGCTGTGCACTGGGAAAATCAATTGTTGTTGGCGGAAAACAGCCCCTCCGGTCTGGCCACCAACGGTCTTTTCTTGCGCAGCGGCAACCTCTTGACCTGCGCCGGTATGGTGTCAACGTGCGACGCGGTGCTGGCACTGGTCGCACAACTGGTCTCGGGCCTTCTGGCCACCGACGTCGCGCGGGTTCTGCTGCTGGACCGGCTTCGCCCGGGCGACGTCGAACAGCCGAAAGAGCTAAGCGACGCCGCAGGCTGGACAAGCGAGCCGCTGCGGCGCGCGCTGCAGGTGATGGAGGGACAGATCGAGGAACCGCTCGCCACCTCGCAGATTGCGCGTGTGGTGGGCCTTTCCACCCGCCAGCTCGAACGCATCTTCGTGCGCTATCTGAAACTGTCACCGCTGGTCTATTATCGCCGGATGCGTCTGCAAAGGGCCCGTGTTCTGATCGAATCCTCGCATCTCTCGCTGACCGAAGTGGCGGTGGCGGCGGGGTTCGACAGCTCGTCCGGCTTTTCGCGCAGCTTCAAGAAATGCTTCGGCCGGAGCCCGGTGCAACTGCGACGCGATCTGGCCGAACGGACCTGCTCGCAAGCGCCGGCGATCAAGGGTTTTCGCAGATCCCTGCTGGCGCAGGCCCGCCACACCGGGATCATTCGGCCATGACAGAAGCCCGGATCGCAGAGGTGGTGGAGCGCGCAAAGGCCGCGCAGGCGCGCTTCGCCACGGTTGATCAGGAAACGGCCGATCTGGCCGTGACGGCAGCGGCATGGTCGCTGTTCCAGCCCGAACATGCCCGCGAACTGGCCAAGATGGCGGTGGCGGATACCGGTATCGGCAATGTGCCCGACAAGATAATCAAGAACCAACGCAAGACGCTGGGCACGCTGCGCGACCTTCTGCGTGTCCGCTCGGTCGGGATCATCGAGGAAGATCGGGCGCACGGGATCGTGAAATATGCCAAGCCGGTGGGCGTGGTGGCCGCGATCACCCCATCGACCAATCCGGCGGCGACGCCGGTCAACAAGGCAATGATGGCGCTCAAGGGACGCAATGCGATCATCTTTGCGCCCTCGCCGGCCGCGCACCACACCACGGCCCGCGCTGTGGCGCTGATGCAGCACGAACTTGGCCGGGTTGGCCTGCCTGAGGATCTGGTGCAGATCCTGCCAGCCCCGGTGTCGAAAACGGATACCTATGCGGTGATGCGCCGGGCCGATCTGGTGGTTGCGACCGGCTCGCAGGACAATGTCCGGCGCGCTTACATGAGTGGCACACCCGCCATCGGCGTGGGGGTGGGCAATGCGCCGGTCATAATCGACGAAACCGCGGATCTCGCGCAGGCCGCCGCGAAGATTTGCCGATCGAAAACCTTCGATAATGCCTCATCCTGTTCGGCAGAAAGTGCCCTGGTGATCCTGGACAGTGTCTATGACCGCGCCATCGAGGCCCTGCGCCAGGTCGGAGGCCATCTTGCCAGCCCGGCAGAGCGCGAACGCATCCTTGGGGCGCTGTGGGTGAACGGCGCGCTCGACCGCCACCTGGTGGCCACGGATGCCGATGTCTTCGCCCGCGGCTGCGGCCTTTCCGATCTCGCCGCCACAAGCCGCTTCATTATGATCGAGGAAACCGGGATCGGCCCGGCCTTCCCGTTATCAGGCGAGAAACTGTCACTGGTGCTGGCCGTTTACCGCGCGCGGGATTTTGACCACGCCATCTCTACCGCCCGCGCCATCCTGAATCATCAGGGCCGGGGCCATTCCTGTGGTCTGCACAGCACCAACCCCGCCCGTGCCCATCAACTTGCCGAAAACCTTGATGTGGTGCGCGTGCTGGTCAATCAGGCTCATACCTTCGGCAATGGCGGCAGCTTCGACAACGGGTTAAACTTCACCCTCAGCATGGGCTGCGGCACCTGGGGCGGCAATTCGATCAGCGAGAACCTCAGCTATCGCCACTTCCTGAACATCACCCACCTCGTCACCACCATAGTTCCCGACGAGCCCGAGCCGGAGGCGCTGTTCGCGCCCTATCTGGCGCGCCGCGGGCCGGAATAGCGGTGCATGCGCGCGGCGTCAGCCTTCAGGGGACAACAGGCACGACAGCGTCCGGGCAGCCTGCCGCAGGTTGGGCAATTGCTGCATGGCTTGCTTCATGCTGAGCCGCGCCGACGGGGCAGAGATGGCAAGACCCGCGATGATCTGCCCTTCGGCGGTGGTGACCGGGACCGCCAGGCAGACAACGCCGACCAGAAATTCTTCATTGTCGGTCGAAACACCCTCGTCGCGGATGCGCGCCAGCTCGGCGGAAAGGCGGATGGGGTCGGTGATTGTGTTGTCGGTTTGTCGCGTCAAATCCAGCACGCCCAGCAATTCCTGCTGGCGCGGCCGGGGAAGAAAGCTCAGGAACAACTTGCCGATCGCCGTGCAATGCACCGGCACCTTCGATCCGGGTTCGAACCGCAAGCCAAAAGGCCACGTGGTCTCGACCCGTTCGATGTAGACGATCGAACTGTCAACCATGATGCCAAGATTGCAGGTCTCGCCGACCTGACGCGACAGGCGGTCCAGCACGGCGCGCTGCGGGGCGCGGCGCAGCGTCTCGCCAAGGATGTCGAAGGCGAAATCCCGCAGGCGTTGTCCAGCGACAAAGCGGTGTGTGCCCACCTCGCGCTGAACCATACCTTCGCTTTCGAGCATTCGCACGATGCGGTGCGCGGTTGGCTTGGGCATTGCCAGAAGGCTGGCAATGGCCGAGACCGTCAGCGCCCCGGGGGAGCGGGCCAACACCTGCAAGACCGCGAAGGCCTTCATCGTTGGCGCGCTGGAGACCCGGGTCACGTCAGGTGCGACGTTGTTTCCTCGAGACGAAGCGGGCATGAACGGGTCCATCGCAGAGCGGGTAGCGTCGCACAGCGGCCTGCGCCGTCGCGATCAGGTTCCGGGCTATCATACCGGAGCGATTACGAACAAGGTCTGGCCGAATTCCACCAGCGTGCCGTCCTGCGCGAACACCCATTCGATCCGCCCGGCGGTGGGGGCATAGACCGTGGTGAACAGCTTCATTACCTCGATCAGACACAAGGGATCGCCCTCGGCAACCAAGGCACCTTCGTTCACGAAGGCCGGTTTTCCGGGTGCTGGCGCGGCGAAGAAAGTGCCTACCATCGGCGCGGTGACAGTGGCCATGCCGGTCGGCACCGGCACCGTTGCGGCGGGTGCTGCGGGTGCCGGGGGTGCGGCGACCGCAGCCCCCGGATAAGGAACTGCCTGCCGGGCTACCGATGGCTGCGAGACAGGCGCGGCACACGAATTGCGGCGCACCACCAGCCGAAGGTCATCGGCCTCGACCACCAACTCGTCACAGGTGCTACTATCGATTATCGACACTATCTTGCTTACTTCTTCTAATGCAAGTGGCACGACGATTCCTCCTGCCCAGACGAAATTATGAATTTTTCTCAGGCAAACTAACATCCATTGTATCCGAAAAACAGAAAAATATGTCTTGTAAAATGGACTCAGTTTTCGACACTCCACCGCACCAGACTCGGGGTGAATGCATGAAGCGCGTGCTGGTTGCCAATCGGGGAGAGATTGCCCTGCGCGCGGTTCGCGCCTGCCGGCATCTGGGCCTCGAGACCGTGGCGGTGCATTCGACCGCCGACGCAAGCTCCCGCCATGTCTGGGCGGCGGATCGGTCGGTCTGCGTGGGGTCCGCGCCGCCGGCACAAAGCTATCTCAACGGCCCCGCACTGGTGGAAGTGGCGCTGCGGACGGGCTGCGACGCCCTTTACCCCGGCTTCGGCTTTCTGTCCGAGAATGCTGGTTTCGTCGAGCTGTGCGAGACGGCAGGCCTGACTTTCGTTGGCCCGCCCGGTTGGCCGGTGACGTTGGCTTTCCGCTGCTGGCCAAGGCCGTTGCCGGCGGCGGCGGGCGCGGTATGCGCGTGATCGACACCGAAGGCGAGTTTCGCGACCGGTTCGAGCAGGCTTCTGCCGAGGCGCGCGCGGCCTTCGGCAATGGCGGGTTGTATCTGGAGCGGTTCTTTGCGCGAGTAAGGCACATCGAGATTCAGGTCATCGCCGACAGCCATGGCAATGCCATCCACCTTTGGGAACGCGACTGCTCGGTCCAACGCCGCCATCAGAAGCTGGTGGAAGAGGCACCCTCACCGGCCATCGATCCGGAAATCCGCACCGCCATGGCCCGGGCCGCCCTCGCGCTGGTGCGCCGCACCGGCTACGTCAACGCAGGCACCATCGAGTTCATCTTCGACATGCTCAGTCGCCAGTTCTTCTTCATCGAGATGAACAGCCGCATCCAGGTGGAGCACCCAGTCACCGAGGCGCTGTTTGGCGTTGATCTTGTGGCCGAACAGTTTCGCATTGCCCGGGGCGACCGGCTGGGCATCGCGCAGCCCGCGGCTCCCACCGCCGGCCATGCCATCGAGTTCCGCATCAATGCCGAAAACCCGGCCCAAGGCTTCGCCCCGGCGCCCGGTCGCATCACCCGCTGGCGGCCGCCCTCGGGCCAAGGAAGCCGCATCGACAGCCATATCTACGAAGGCTGCGCCATTTCGCCCTATTACGACTCGCTGCTGGGCAAGCTGATCGTGCAGGGGGCCAGCCGGGACGAGGCGCTGGCCCGAGCGCGCCGGGCTTTGGCCGCCTTCGAGGTGGAGGGCGTCAGCACCACGCTGCCCTTCCACCGGGCCATTCTCGACGAACCCGCCTTCCTTGCGGGCCAGGTTCACACCCGCTGGATCGAGCAAAGGCAAAATGGATGACAGAGCGCAAGATATCCCTGATCGACGTAACACTGCGCGATGCCCACCAATGCCTGTGGGCGACGCGCATGTCGAGCGCCGTCATTGCCGACCTCGCCCCCCGGCTCGATCGTGCCGGCTTCGAGGCGATTGACCTCGTGGGCGGTGCGGTCTTCGACGTCTGCGTCCGCTTTCTGCGCGAGGATCCGTGGGAACGGATGCGGCTGGTCAGCGGGCTGGTCAAGCAGACGCCCCTGATCACCATGACCCGGGGGCAGAGCCTCTTTACCTTCGAGTTCTTCCCCGACGATGTGATAGAGCTGACGGCCGAACGCATCTTCGCCAACGGCATGCGCTATCACACGCCCTATGATGCGCTGAACGACATCCGCAATCTGGAGGTGCCCGTCCGGGCGGCCAAACGCGTGGGCCTCTATACCGCCGCCGGGGTCGTGTTCACGGTCAGCCCGGTGCATACCGACGCCCATTACGCGGGCAAGGTCAAGGCGCTGGTAGCACTTGGCGTCGATGCGGTGTTCCTGAAGGACCCGAGCGGCCTCTTGACGCCGACCCGGATCGAAACCCTGGTGCCGGTCGTCAAGGCGGCCTGCGGCGCGCTGCCGTTGCACATCCACTCGCATTGCCTGTCGGGCCTTGCGCCCTCGGTCGTTCTGCGCGCGGCGGAGTTGGGGGTGGCCGTCGTGCATACCGCCACCTCCCCTCTGGCCAATGGCGCGTCGCACCCGGCGACCGAGCAATTCGTGGCCAATGCCCGCCGCCGCGGTCTCGCGGTCGGGCTGGACCTCGCACCCGTCGCCGAGGTTGCCGAACGGCTGCGCTATGTGGCGGCGCGCGATGGCCGCCCCTTGGGCCAGATCGCAGAATACGACGCCTTCCTGTTCGAGCATCAGATTCCGGGCGGCATGATCTCGAACCTGAAATCCCAGCTGGCGGCCCTCGGGATGCAGGACCGCCTTCACCAGATCCTTGAGGAAGCCACCAGGGTGCGGGCAGATCTGGGCTACCCGATCCTCGTCAGCCCATTTGCGCAGTTCATCATCACTCAGGCGGTCCTGAACGTCGTCGGTGAAGAAAGATATGCTACCGTTCCCGACGAGGTGCGCAAATACGTGCTCGGCCAATATGGCGAGATTGCAGGAACGATCGAGCCCGATCTTTTCGACCGCATCACCCGCGGGGCGGAGCCAAGCCGGGCGCGGCCGGGCGATCTGCTGCGCCCCGCCCTGCGACGCCTGCGCGCCGAACGCGGACCCTTCGCCAGCGATGACGACCTGTTGCTCGCGGCATTCTACAGCCCGCAGGAGACCGGGGCGCTGAAGGCCGCCGGGCCGATCCGGCTCGAGGACACGCTGGCCAAAAGCCCGCTTTTTACGCTAGTCAAGGAAATTGCGGCGCGACCCGTCAGCTCGTTCCAGCTTTCACGCCGCGCCGCAAGATAAAGGAGACGCCCGTGCCCGCACCTGCCATCATCACCGTCGCCATCACCGGTTCGATCCCCCGCAAGGCCGACAACCCGGCCGTCCCGATAACCCCGTCCGAACAGATCGAATCGACCCATCACGCCTTCGAAGCCGGGGCCACCATCGCCCATATCCACGTCCGCAACCCGGACGAAAGCCCCGGATCCGACCCCGAGCAGTTTCGCCAGGTGCAAGAGGGCGTGGCGCGCCACTGCCCCGGCATGATCATCCAGTTCTCCACCGGCGGGCGCGGTCGCAGCCAGGCCGAGCGCGGCGCCGCGCTGCATCTGTGCCCCGACATGGCCTCGCTGGCGACGGGATCCGTGAACTTCCCGGCGCAGATCTATGAGAACCCGCCGCAGCTGATCGACAGCCTGGCGCAAAGCATGCTGGCGCATGAGATCAAACCCGAGATCGAGATTTTCGATCTGGCGATGCTCTACAACGCCCGCACGCTGGTGGATCGCGGCCTGCTGCTGGCCCCGGCGCATGTGCAATTCGTGATGGGAGTCCCGAATGCCATGCCCGTCCGTCGCAGCGTGCTGGAATTCCTGATCGCCGAATTGCACGACGTCATGCCGACCGCAACCTGGACCGCCGCCGCCATTGGACGCGCCCAGTTGGAGATGAACCGCTGGGCGCTGGAACTGGGCGGCCATGTCCGCACCGGGCTCGAGGACAACATCTTCTTCGAACGCGGTCGGCTGGCCCGCAGCAATGCCGAACTCGTGGCGCGGGTGGCCGATCTCTGCGCCGAATACGACCGCCGCCCGGCAACTGCGGCTGAGGCCCGCCAGATTCTGGGGCTGAGGGCGTGATCGACCGCCTCCCCGCACCGATCCTTCCACGGCTTCCGTTACGGGCGGCTGGCGCGGCCTTGATACTGATTTTCTCGACCGGCGAGAAGACGGCGAGAGCGTCACCAAGTCGTGCGCCCCCCGGGCAACAAGCGGCTATGTTCGAATCTTTCGCCGCATTTTCAACAAGATGAGATGCCGGCAGCGGAATCGAGGCGATGACCCGGAAGATCCAGACCGGGGCCGCCCCACTTTGCCGAAACCGCCAACCCATTGCAAAAATTGGTGCACCCGTCGCGATTCGAACGCGAGGCCTCTGCCTTCGGAGGGCAGCGCTCTATCCAGCTGAGCTACGGGTGCCGCGGAAATCCAGATAGTGCAATCACCCGGTCGCTGCAATCCCGAAAGCGGGCGCCGCCCGAACGCGCGAACCAGCCCCGCCATTCTCGCTGGTCCAACTACCGTCTGACGGCTGCGCCGAGACCAGCACGGGTTCAACGGTCGATCCATCGCCACCAGCACCCGCTCAGGCCGGATCACGCCCCCGCGCCAAGGCACACGCGCGCCGCTCAAGGCTGGCGGCGGGCCAGAACAGCTTGCGGTCATAATAGCCCGGCACCACCGGCACCCGGTCGTCAAGGACCACCCATGGCAGCTTGGTCGAGGTGTAGATATGGATGTCGGGCGGGCACCCTTCGGGGTTCTCAAGGGTGCCGACCCGCACGAAGGCAAAGGCGCGCCCGCCCCCGGCATAGTGGCTCCAAAGTGCGACGTGGCAGCGCGGACAGCGCGCGATCTGCTGGCCCTTGCCCGAGGCCGAGGGGGTGGAGATCAGCTCGGGCTGACCGGTCAGCAGCGCGATGGCGTCGGTCTCGATCAGCGCGTTCAGCGCGAAGGCCGAGCCGGTTTCGCGCTGGCACCAGGTGCAGTGGCAGGCATGCACGAACAACGGCGCTTGCAGCAGGTGGTAGCGGATGTCGCCACAGGTGCATCGCCCTTGCATGGCCTATCCGAGCAGGGCTTTGACACGAGCGGTGAAATCCTCGCCACGGCGCTCGAAATTCGGGTATTGGTCAAAACTCGCCGCCGCCGGGGCCAGAAGCACCACCTCGCCCGGCTGGGCCTCGGCGGCAGCAGCCGTCACGGCGCGCGCCATGGTCTCGCAGATCTCATGCGGCGTGTCGCCGATCTGCAACGCAAAATCGCGCGCCGAGTGGCCGATCAGGTAGGCTTTCACCACCGACCCGAGATAGGGCGCCAGCGCCTTGATGCCGCCTTCCTTGCCCAGGCCCCCGGCGATCCAGCGCACCTTGGGGAAGGCTTGCAACGCCTTGGCGGCACTATCGACATTGGTCGCCTTGCTGTCGTTGACAAAGCGCACCCCGGCCCTTTCGCCCACCGTCTGGCTGCGGTGCGGCAGGCCGGCAAAACTGCCAAAAGCGCCCTCGATCAGCTTGGGGGCCACCCCCAGCGCGCGGGCCGCTGCATAGGCGGCGCAGGCGTTCTGGTGGTTGTGCGCGCCGGGCAGGCCCGCCACCTCGCGCAGATCGATCGCCGCCACCTGCCGCCCGCGCCGCCATTCCACCAGAAACCCCTTGCGCGCGAACACCGACCAGCCAAAACCGTCGAGCTTGCTGCCCGATGATACCCGAATCACCCGGTCGTCCTCGCCCCCCGCCGCCATCTGACCCGCCAGATAGCGGCCCTCGGTCTCGTCCACCCCGATCACTGCCCGGTCCGGCCCGCCTTCGGCGAACAGCCGCCGCTTGGCGGCAAAGTAGCCGCCCATGCCGTTGTGGCGGCCAAGGTGGTCGGGCGAGAGGTTGGTGAACACCGCGACGTCGGGGGTCAGGGCGCGGGCAAGTTCGGTCTGGTAGCTCGACAGTTCCAGCACCACCACGGTGCCGTCCTGCGCCGGCTCGAGGCTTAGCACGCCGCGCCCGATGTTGCCGCCGATCTGGCTTGGGCGGCCAGCCACTTGAAGGATGTGGTGGATCAGGGCGGTGGTGGTGGATTTGCCGTTCGAGCCGGTGACGCAGACCACCCGCGGGGCGGTTGTGAACCCCTCCCAGGCGGGAGTGGCAAAGCTGGCAAAGAACAGACCGATGTCGTTGTCGATCGGCACACCGGCAGCCAGCGCGCGCGCAATCACCGGATGCGGGGCGGGGTAGAGGTGCGGGATGCCGGGGCTGACGATCAGCCCGGCAACGCCCGCAAGGGCGCTCGCGCGGGTCAGATCGTGCAGGGCATGGCCTTCGGCTTCGGCCTTGGCGCGGGCCTCGGGGCTGTCGTCCCACACCAGCGCCTCGGCCCCCCCGGCCCGCAGCGCCGCCGCCGTGGCCAGCCCCGAGCGCCCGAGGCCCAGCACCGCGATCCTTTGCCCGTCATGGCCCCGAACGGGAATCATCTGCCGCGCCCCCCCGCTGCCCCGGCCCAGAATGCGGGGCGCGCGGGCGGGCCGCAAGGGGGCGCTGACCGGCGACGGGGTAGAAGGTGCCGAAGGGGGGGTGAGCTCCCCCCGTCGCGTCCGCTGTGGGGGCGGGCGCGCCCGCCCCAGTCAGCCGGGGGTGGGCCTTTGGCACGACGCGGGCGCGGCCCTTGCCCACCTCGGTCGGGCGCATCCCCGGCTTCACCCGATCATATATCTGGCAGGAAAGACCTCGGCCATTCCTCCCTGGTGCCGGAGCGGAAATTCCAGGTGCGATTTCCCTGCCGCCCCGAGAATAGCTACCGGCGGGTGGCGGCATCCGACGGATTTCTGCCAATCCGGCGCAAATTCAGCCTGAAGCCTTTCCACCTGCGCGCGCCAAAGCTATGATGGTGTGCAGCGCAGCGTTGCGTGACGAGCAGGACCGCCCCAATCGGCGGGCCAGGATAAGCGCGACACAGAATTCGCGCAAACTTTGGGGGCTGAAAATGGCATTCGGTGCAATCCGGCACGTCGTTCTGGCCGCCTTGGCGGCGGTCGGGATAAGCGGATGTGCCGAAGGCACCAACCCGTTCGCCGCCAGTGACCCGACCGCCGAGGCACCGACGCAGGCGGCGACCCCGGCCACCTCGGTGCGGCTGGTGGACCGCGATGTCGAGGCGCCCGATGTGTTTCAGGTCACCGACACGGCCCTTTGGGATGGGCGGCCATCACTGGGCGGGGTGTGGGTGGCCTCGCCCGATGTGGTTGACCCCGAGCGGGTAATCCTGCGCAACCCCGCCAACGGCAAATTCGTGATCGGCGCGCTGTTCAGGCGCGAGCGCGACAATCCCGGCCCTCGGCTGCAAATCTCGTCCGACGCCGCCGCCGCGCTTGATCTGCTGGCGGGCCAGCCCGCCACGATCAACGTCACCGCCCTGCGCCGCGAGGAAGCGCCGGTCAGCGCCCCCGCCGCCGACCAGCCGCTGCTTGATGCCGCCGAAACGGTGCCGCCTGCCGCGCCCGGCGCGGCAGCAGCGGTGGCGGGTGCCGCGATCGCAGCGATCGACGCCACTGCGCCAGCGGCCAAGCCAGCCGCCGAACCAGCATCCCCGAGTGCCGTCGCCACTCCTGCGGTGACCGGCGGCACGCTGACCGTGCAGATCGGGATCTTCAGTGTCGAGGCCAACGCCAAGCGCGCCGCCGATACCTTGACCAAGGCCGGGATTGCCGCCGAAGTGCACCCCGGCCAGACCCAGGGCAAGGCGTTCTGGAGCGTTGTCGCCAAGGGCAGCGGCTCCAAGGCGGCGCTGCTGGCCAAGGTCAAGGGGCTGGGCTTCACCGACGCCTATTTCGTGGCCGGTTGATGCCGTTGCAAAGGAGGCCGCGCGCCATGTTTTCCCGCATCGTGCTGTTGCTTGTGCTGGCCTTCGCCCTGCCAGCACAGGCGTTCGAGACCCGCGCCACCGCCGCCTGGGTCTATGATCTGACGACCGGCACGGTGCTTTTGGAAAAGAATGCCGACCAGCCGCTGCCACCGGCATCGATGTCAAAGCTGATGACCCTCGACCTGCTGTTCGAGGCGCTGCGCGAAGGGCGGGTGACACTCGACACCCCCTTCGCGGTCTCGGCGCGGGCCAAGGCGATGCAGGGTTCGACCATGTTTCTCAACGAGATGGATCGCCCGACGGTGAACGACCTTATCCATGGCATCATCATCAACTCGGGCAATGACGCGACCGTAGTGGTGGCCGAAGGGCTGGCGGGCAGCGAAGCGGCCTTTGCCGCGCAGATGACCGAACGCGCCAAGGCCCTGGGGCTGTCCCATTCGACCTTTGCCAATGCCTCGGGCTGGCCCGATCCCGGCCAGCGCATGAGCATGCACGATCTGGGCCTGCTTGCCAGCCGCCTGATCACCGAGTTTCCCGAATATTATCCGATCTTCGCGCTGACCGAGAACAACTATGCCAATCGCGCGCCCGACAATCGCTTCAACCGCAACCCGCTCTTGAAGCTCAACATCGGGGCCGACGGGCTGAAGACCGGCCATACCCAAGAGGCCGGCTACGGGCTGATCGGCTCCGCGGTGCAGGGCGAGCGGCGGGTGGTGATCGCGATCTCGGGCCTGACCTCGGAAAAGGAACGCGCCGAAGAATCAGAGCGCCTGATCACCTGGGCGTTTCGCCAGTTCACCCTGAAAACCGTGGTCAAGGCCGGGGCACGGCTGGCCGAGGCCGATGTCTGGATGGGCGATACCACTACGGTAGGGCTGGTCAGCGCCCACGATGTGCGCCGCCTGCTGCCCGCCGAAGTGCAGGGCCAGATCAACGCCGAGGTGGTCTATACCGGGCCCCTGATCGCGCCGGTCGCGGCGGGGGCCGAGGTGGCCGAACTGGTGGTGCATGTGCCCGGCCTGCCCGATGCGCGGGTACCGTTGGTGGCCGAGGCGGCGGTTGGCAAGGGCGGGTTTCTGACCCGGCTGGGCACTGCGGTGCAGGTGCTGCGGGCGCGCTACTGGCCTCAGGCCTTGTGACATGGCCGGAGCGGCGACGCGCGGTCGCCTGATCAGCTTCGAGGGCATCGACGGCTCGGGCAAAAGCACCCAGGCGCGGCTGCTGGCCGAAGCCCTGCGGGCGCGCGGTCACAGCGTCACCCTGACCCGCGAGCCCGGCGGCAGCCCCGGCGCCGAGCAGATTCGCCGTCTGGTGCTGGAAGGCGACCCCGAGCGCTGGTCGCCCGAGACCGAGATCCTGCTGTTCACCGCCGCCCGGCGCGACCATCTGGAAAAGACCATCCGCCCCGGCCTCGCGCGCGGCGAAGTGGTGATCACCGACCGCTTTGCCGACAGTACCCGGATCTATCAGGGCGTCGCCCGCCGCGATCTGCGCCGAGTGGTGGACGATCTGCACCGGCTGATGATCGGGATCGAGCCCGATCTGACCTTTCTGATCGACCTTGACCCGGCGACCGGCCTCTCCCGCGCCCTAGGGCGCGCGGGCGGCGAGCAGCGCTTCGAGGACATGGGGCAGGCAATGCAGGCGCGGATGCGCGCCGCCTTTCTGGCGCTGGCCGCCGAGACCCCGGCGCGCTGGCGGGTGATCGACGGCGGCGCCGATCCTGCACAGGTGTCAGGCAGGGTGCTAGCCACCGCCCTTGCCGAGTTGGCGGGCTAGGCCATGCCTTCGGTCTATCTTGGCGACTTTCCCGAACCCGACCGCGTCGAGGGCGCGCCGCACCCGCGCGAGACGCTGCACCTTTTCGGCCACGCGGCGGCGCAGGCCGAGTTTCTGGCCAACTTCAACGCCCGCCGCCTGCATCACGCCTGGCTGATCACCGGCCCGCGCGGCATCGGCAAGGCGACGCTGGCGTGGAAGATCGCGCGCTTTCTGCTGGCCACCCCCGATGACGACGGCGGGATGTTCGCCGCGCCCGTGCCCACCCGGCTTGACCTGCCCGGCGATCACCCGGTGATCCATCGCATCCGCGCGTTGTCCGAGCCCCGGCTCTATCTGTTGCGCCGCGGGTTGAACGACAAGGAAACGGCCCAGGCGCAGGCGATTCTGGTGCCGGAAGTGCGCAAGATGAAGGCATTCTTCAACCTCGCGGCGACCGATGGCGGGCGGCGGGTGGCGATCGTCGATTGTGCCGACGAGATGAACCCGAGTGCCGCCAACGCCCTCTTGAAGCTGCTGGAAGAGCCACCCGCCGGGGTGACCTTTCTCTTGGTCAGCCACCAGCCCGCGCTGCTTTTACCCACCATCCGCTCGCGCTGCCGCGCCTTGCGGCTGGAACCGCTCGCCCCCGACGACATGGCGCAGGCGGTGCGCGCCGCCGGGGCCGAGGTGCCCGATGCCGCTGCCCTGACCGAACTCGCCGGGGGCTCGGTGGGCGAGGCGATCCGGATCGAGATGCTGGACGGGATGGCGCAGTACCGCGCGCTGGTAGCGCTGCTGGCCACCCTGCCCCGGCTTGATCGCGCGCGCGCGCTGGCGCTGGCCGAGGCGGGGGCCGGGCGCGGCAATGACGCGCGCTTCGATCTGATCGTCACCCTGATCGACCGCTTTCTGGCCCGGATGGCGCGCGCGGGCACCCTCGGCCATTGTCCACCCGAGGCCTGCCCCGGCGAGGCGGCGCTGATCGGCCGGCTGGCTTCCGATCCGGTGGCGGCGCGGCTGTGGGCCGATCTCGCGCAAAGCCTTGGCGTGCGGGCGCGGCGCGGCAAGGCGGTCAACCTTGACCCCGCCGCCCTTCTGTTCGATATGGTGCTGAAGATCGACGAGATGGCGGCTGTGCTCGCCCAGAGGTAGCCCCATGATCCCCGACCTCGCACCCCCGGCTATCGTTGACAGCCACTGCCACCTCGATTTTCCCGAACTGATGGCCGAGCTGCCCGGCGTGATCGCCCGCGCCCGCGCCGTCGGCGTGACGCGAATGGTCACGGTCTGCACCCAGCTTGCCAACGAGCCCCGGGTGCGCGCAATTGCCGAAGCCCATGACGGGGTGTTCTTCGCGGCCGGCACGCACCCCGAGACCGCCGCCACCGACCCGCTGGCGACCGTCGAGCACCTGGTGGCGCTGGCCGCGCACCCCAAATTCATAGGCATCGGCGAGACCGGGCTTGACTATCACTACAGCGCCAACACCAAGGCGGCCCAGACCGAAAGCCTCTTGGTCCATATCGAGGCCGCCCGCCGCACCCGCCTGCCGCTGATCATCCATGCCCGCGACGCCGACGCCGACATCGCGCGGATCCTGACGGACGAACACCGCGCCGGGGCCTACAGTTGCGTGATGCACTGCTTTTCGTCCTCGGCGGGGCTGGCGCGCGCCGCGCTTGATCTTGGATTCTATTTGTCGATGTCGGGCATCGCCACCTTTCCGAAATCCGGTGCAGTGCGGGAAATATTTGCTGCCGCCCCACTTGATCGCATCCTGCTTGAAACCGACAGCCCTTACCTCGCCCCCCCACCACATCGCGGGCGCCGCAACGAGCCCGCCTTCACCGCCCTGACCGCCGCCACCGGGGCCGCCCTGTTCGGCCTGCCGCTGGCCGAGTTTGCCGCCGCCACCTGCGCCAACTTCGATCGCCTGTTCTCGAAGGCAGCGTGATGGACCGGCTGCGCTTTACCATCCTCGGTTGCGGCTCGTCCGGCGGGGTGCCACGACTGGGCGGCGACTGGGGGGCCTGCGATCCGAACAACCCCAAGAACCGCCGCCGCCGCTGCTCAGCTCTGGTCGAGCGCATCGGCCCGCAGGGCACCACAAGGGTGCTGATCGACACCGCCCCCGACCTGCGCGAGCAACTGCTTGACGCCGGGGTGGGCCTGCTGGATGCGGTGGCCTATACCCATGCCCATGCCGACCACGTGCACGGCATCGACGATCTGCGCCAGATCGTGTTCAACCAGCGCCAGCGCCTGCCGGTCTGGGCCGATGCCCCCACCCGCGAGGCGCTGCTCAGCCGCTTTGCCTATGCCTTCGTCCAGCCCGAAGGCTCGCCCTACCCACCGATTCTCGATCTGCACCGGATCGATGGCCCCTTCGCCATCACCGGCGCCGGAGGGGCGATCACCCTGACGCCGTTCTTGGTTGATCACGGTTCGCTTGACGTGCTGGGCTTTCGGATTGGCGCGCTGGCCTACCTGCCCGACGTGGTGGCGATCCCCGAGCCGGCATGGCGTACCCTTCAGGGCCTCGAGGTCTGGGTGCTGGACGCGCTGCGGCGCAAGCCGCATCCGACCCACGCCCATCTGGCGCTGGCGCTGGAATGGATCCGGCGCGCCGCCCCCCGCCGCGCGGTGCTGACCAACATGCACATCGACCTCGACTATGCCACCCTGGAGGCCGAACTGCCGCCCCATATCCGCCCCGCCCATGACGGCATGGTGATCGAACTCGCCGCCGGCCCCCAGCCATGAGCGCCCTCATTGATGTCATCCTGCCGGTGTTTCTGGTGATCGGTTTTGGCTACGCTGCCGCCCGCTCGGGGCTGTTTGGCGAAAGCGCGGTCGATGGCATCATGCGCTTTGCCCAGAACTTTGCCGTGCCCTGCCTGCTGTTTCGCTCGATCGCCAAACTTCATCTGGCCGGAACCTACGACCTTGGGCTGTTCGTCAGCTTCTACGGCGGGGCGATTGCCGGCTTCGGGCTGGGGTTTCTCGGGGCGCGCCTCGCGTTTGGGCGCAGCGCGGTCGATGCGGTGGCGATCGGTTTCGCGGCGATGTTCTCGAACTCGCTGCTGCTCGGCCTGCCGATCACCGAGCGCGCTTACGGCGCGGATGCGCTGGCGGCCAACTATGCCATCATCTCGATCCACTCGCCGCTGCTATACGCCATCGGCATCACCGCGATGGAGCTGGCCCGCAGCCACGGCCACGGCAAGCCCCCCGGCGCGCTGGCGTGTCAGGTGCTGCGGGCGATCATTTCGCAACCGCTGGTGCTGGGGATCGTGGCGGGGTTTGTGGTCAACCTGACCGGGCTGCCGCTGCCCGGCCCGGTCTGGGCGGCAGTTGATCTGATGGTGCGCGCGGCGATTCCGGCGGCACTGTTCGGGCTGGGCGGGGTGCTGCTGCGCTACCGCCCCGAGGGCGACATGAAGGCGATTGCGATGGTCTGCACCCTCGGACTGGTGGTGCACCCGGCGATCACCTACGGGCTGGCGCGCTACGGCTTCGGGCTGGATACCGCGCAATTGCGCTCGGCGGTGGTCACAGCGTCCATGGCACCGGGGGTCAACGCCTACCTCTTTGCCCATATGTATGGCGCGGCCCGGCGCGTCGCGGCCTCGGCGGTGCTGATCGGCACCGCCAGCTCGATCGCCAGCGTCTGGCTGTGGTTGCACGTCCTGCCCTGACCGCGCTGCTTGTCGCTTCCTTGCGGGCGGTCCGCGCGGCCGCCGACCCGGCCAAGACGGACCGGCAGGGACGGATGATGAGCGCGCGCTATTGCGGGGTCAGCCCGCGCAGCCGTTCCGAGCGCCGCCGCAGCAACTCGACCGCCGCCAACAGCGCCACCGAGATGATCACCAGAATCGTCGCCACCGCCAGGATCGACGGGCTGATCTGCTCGCGGATGCCATTCCACATCTGGCGCGGGATGGTCTGCTGGTCGTTGCTGCCGATGAACAGCACCACCACCACCTCGTCGAACGAGGTCACGAATGCGAACAGCGCGCCCGACACCACGCCCGGCGTGATCAGCGGCAACTGCACCTTGAAAAACGTCGCCACCGGCCCCGCCCCAAGGCTGGCGGCGGCGCGCAGCAGGCCCCGGTCGAACCCCATCAGGGTGGCGGTCACGGTAATGATCACGAACGGAATCCCCAGCGTGGCGTGGGCCAGAATCACCCCGATGTAGGTGCTGGTCAGGCGGCCGCACTCGAGGCTCAGCCCGACCACCGACAGCACGTCGCAGGGGCTGGAGTAGAAGAAGAACAGGCCGGTGGCGGTGATGATCACCGGCACGATCATCGGCGAGATCAGCACCGCCATGATCAGCTTGCGAAACGGCATTTCCCGACGCGCCAAGCCAAGGGCGGCCACGGTGCCCAGCACGGTGGCAAAGATGGTGGCGAAGAAGCCGATGATCACCGAATTCTTGGCCGCCTTCAGCCAGGTCGCGTTGTGCCACATGTCGGCCCACCACACGCCGCGCTCCGAGTCGTCAGGCACCAGCATCCCGAACTCCACCAGGTTGCGATACCAGCGCATGCTGTAGCCGTCGGGGTCCAGCGTCAGCATCTTGCGCGAAAAGGTGAAGAACGCCTCGGCGTTGAACGACAAGGGGATGACGATCAGGATCGGCAGGATCAGGAACACGAAGATCGCGCCGCAGAGCACCAGATAGGTCCAGTGCCAGATCCGCTCGAGCGTCGAGGCATAGATCGGAAGTGCCATCGCGTTACCCCAGCTTCATGTTGTCGATGCCGATCAGCCGGTCGTAAAGCCAGTAAAGCACCAGCACGGCGGCCAGCAGCAATGTGGCCAGCGCCGCCGCCAACGACCAGTTCAGCGAATTTTCCATGTGGAACGCGATCTGGTTCGAGATCAGCGTGCCGGTCGCCCCGCCGACCAGGGCCGGGGTGATGTAGTAGCCAACCGCCAGAATGAACACCAAAAGCCCCCCCGCCCCGATCCCCGGCACGGTCTGGGGCAAATAGACGCGCCGGAAGGTGGTCCAACTGGTGGCGCCGAGGCTGCGCGCAGCGCGGGCATAGGACGGCGGGATGGTCTTCATCACCGAGTAGAGCGGCAGGATCATGAATGGCAGCAGAATATGGGTCATCGCGATGACGGTGCCGGTCTGGTTGTAGATCAGCGCCAGCCGCCCGTCCTCGCCGATGATCCCCAGGGCCACCAGCAGGTCGTTGATCACGCCCTGCCCCTGCAACAGCACCATCCAGGCGGTGGTGCGCACCAGCAGCGAGGTCCAGAACGGCAGCAGCACCAGAATCATCAGCAGGTTGGCCTTCGCCATCGGCAGGGTGGCCAGCAGGTGCGCGACCGGAAAGCCCAGCACCAGACACAGCGCCATGATCGCCGCGGCAATCCCGAAGGTGCGTGCAAACAGCGTGAGGTAGATCCGGTTCTGGACATCGGCCCGCGCGAAATGGCCGCTGGCATCGAGTTTGCGGTCGGTGGCCGCCTCATAGAAACCGCCGGTGAGCGGTCGCGAGGCCGCCCGCATTGCTGCCCAGAGGTCGGCCCGCCCCCAGTCGGGGTTCTGCGCCAGCAGCGCGGCCTGATAAGGCGGGGTCAGCTTGGCCGCCACCCGCCCGGTCGAGGTGAACAGCGAGCGGGTGCCCGTCACGTCGAAATTGATTCTGGTGCCGATCGCACCGATGGTGCGCGCCTTGGCCGCCGCCGCCAGATCGGCGGCCAGCGCGGCATAGGCGGCCTCGTCGGGGGCAGCCTTGGGATTGGCGTCGAACCACGCCGTCAGGGCCGGAGCATTGTCGGAAAACTGGGTGTTGTGCACCGACCGAAACAGCATCTGTCCGATCGGCACCACGAAGGTGAACAGGATGAACGCCAGAAGCGGCACCACCAGTACAAAGGCGCGGCGGCGCGCCCGGCGCGACGCCCGCGCCAGCGCCACCTTCAGCGGTCGCCCGTCGTGGGTGCGCAGCACGGCGTCCGTTGGGGTTGCGGCAATCTCGACCATGGGCAGCGCTTTCGCGTGAAGCAATGAGGCGCAAAGGGGCGGCGTTGCCGCCGCCCCTTTTCTACGGATTACTTCAACAGCCAGGCGTTGAACTGCTCGTTGAGCTGGATGTCGTTGTCAGCCCAGAAGGTGACATCGTTGAACAGCGCGTTCTTCATGTTCTCGGGGGCCGAGGGCATGTGCGGCTTCATGTCGGTCTTGCCGTCCTGATAAAGCCCGACCATCGGGGCCGACGACTTGCGTGCCGGGCCGTAGCTGATCCACTTGGCCTGATCGGCCAGCCGCTGGGTGTCGGTCGAGAAGGCGATGAACTTCATCGCCGCGTCCTTATTGGGCGCTCCTTTCGGCACCACGAACAGGTCATAGTCCAGCACCTGCCCGTCCCACATGATCTGGAACGGCTTGCCTTCGGCCACGATGGCGCTGAAGATCCGGCCGTTGTAGGCGGTGGACATCGTCACTTCGCCGTCGGCCAGCAGTTGCGGCGGTTGTGCGCCCGCTTCCCACCACACCACGTCGCCCTTGATGGTGTCGAGCTTGGCAAAGGCCCGCGCCACGCCCTCGGGGCTCGAGAGCACCGAATAGACCTCGCCGGCCGGGACGCCATCGGCCATCAGAGCCATTTCGAGGTTGATCTTGGCCCCCTTGCGCAGACCGCGCTTGCCGGGGAAGTTGGCAACATCGAAGAAGTCGGCGATCGTGGTCGGCGGGGTGGTGAACTTGGTGGTGTCATAGGCCACCGCCGTTGACCACAGAATCGAGGCGACAGCACAATCGAGCAGCGCGCCGGGCAGGAAATCGTCAGCCGCGGCGGTGCCATCGGGGGCGGGCGGCAGGATCGCCGGGTCGATCGGCTCCAAGAGGCCCTCGTCGCACATCCGGATCGCCTGCGAGGTTTCGATGTCGGCCACGTCGGCGGTGACGTTGCCCGCTTCGACCTGCGCCTTCAGCGGCGTCGCCGGATCGTCGGCGTCAACCGAAATCACGTTGATCCCGGTTAGCGCGGTGAACGGCTTGTGGTAGGCCTCGACCTGGCTGGTGGTATAGGCCCCACCCCACGAAATCACCGTCACATCTTCCGCCGCCGCGATGAACGCCACGCTGGACAGCGCGGTGGTCAGAACCAGCAGTTTCTTCATTTCTTGTCTCCCTTGTTTGGTGGCATCTTTTCGCTTGGCCCCGCCACGCAGCCAGACCGCCCGCAGGCGGTATCGTTACGGCAACAGGGCGCGCGCGTCATGCGGCGCCCAGCCGATGCTGATTTTTTCGCCCGGCTGCAAGACCTGCTGCCCGGCGGTATTGCGGGCCTTGATCACGAAATCGTCCGACCCGGCCACCCGCAGCCGGGTGCGAAACAGATCGCCCATGTAGATGAACTCCAGCACCTCCGCCTCGATGGTATGCGCGCCCGCAGGCATCATCTCGGGCTTGTGCTCCACCCGCTCGGGCCGGATCGAAACCAGCGTCTGCTGGCCCTTGGCGGTGACGTTGACCGGGGTCGCGTCGATCAGCTCGCCGGTGGTCAGCCGCACCAGCGCCTTGCCCGCTGCCAGTTCCTCGACCGTGCCCTTGAGCTTGTTGTTCTCGCCGATGAACTGCGCCACGAAACTGTTTTCCGGACGTTCGTAAAGATCGGCGGGCGAGGCAAGCTGCTGGATGCGGCCATCGTTGAACACCGCCACCCGATCGCTCATGGTCAGCGCCTCGCCCTGATCGTGGGTCACGTAAACCACCGTGATGCCAAGGCTTTCGTGCAGGTGCTTGATCTCGAACTGCATATGCTCGCGCAACTGCTTGTCAAGCGCACCCAATGGTTCGTCCATCAGCACCAGCGCCGGGTCGAACACCAGCGCGCGGGCCAGCGCGATGCGTTGCTGCTGGCCACCCGAAAGCTGGGCCGGGCGGCGGCTGATGAAATCGCCCATCTCGACCATGTCGAGCGCGCGTCGGATCTTGGCCTCGCGCGCGGTCTTGGCCATGGCGCGCACCTCGAGCGGAAACGACAGGTTCTCGCCCACTGTCATGTGCGGAAACAGGGCGTAATTCTGGAACACCATGCCGATGCCGCGCTTGTGCGGTGGCACCGAGTTGATCGGCCGACCCGCCAGCCGGATCTCGCCATTGGTCGCAGTCTCGAACCCGGCCAGCATCATCAGGCAGGTGGTCTTGCCCGAACCCGACGGCCCCAGCATGGTCAGAAACTCGCCCTTGCCGATGGCAAGGTTGAGATCCTTCACCACCAGCGTTTCGCCGTCATAGCTTTTCTGGACATGATCGAAGACGACAAAATCGCCGTGGGTCTCGTTGACCACCCCAGTCCCCCCAGTCATCGGCAGGTGCCCTGCGCAGTTGTTGGCCCGAGTAAAGCGGATTGGCCGTCGCAATGCAACGCTGTTGTATGGCTTGGGTTCCTAGCGACCGATTTCAGGACATCCGGCCGCAAACCGCATTCTTGGCGCGACAAACGACTGGCTGGTGCCAACGGGCGGGAAAATCGGCGGCAGGCGTAACAAGACTGCTGAAACGTCTCCCGCTCCCTTCCGTCCCGGTGAAAATTGGCAAATCGTTCCATTCACCCTGGCCCTGGCCGATCGCCGTGCAGCGGCGGACAAAGTTCATCGCAAGGGGCATGCTGCCGGCGGAAAAACGGCACGCGGTTCCCGTTCCGCCCGGGCCAGCCATGGCTTCAAGCCCCGAGTGGAACCCGGCCCGCCCGCTGCCTGAAAGGCGCGCAGCCTGAGCGAACCAAGGTGGTGCGGATGAAAGGACTCGAACCTTCACGGGAGTTACCCCACAGCGACCTCAACGCTGCGCGTCTACCAATTCCGCCACATCCGCATGTTTCGACCTGGTGCGGCGCTATCTAGCCGAGCCGATCCGATAAGGAAAGCGGATTTTTGGCCCGAAACGCCCTGCTGCAAGCCGCGCGAAAACCTTGGGGGGCACCGTTCGAAGTGCCCCCTCCCCCTGAACATCAGTGCAGCAGGCTCGACACAAACGACACCACCGTCGCCCCCGTTACTGGGGCCTCGACGGCAGACGAAGCCTCGGCTGTCACAGCCACCGCGGCGGGCTCGGTCGCCACCACCGGGGCCGGAGCCGCCACGCTGGCCACGACCGGCGCGGGCGGCGGCGCTACCGTCTCAGGCTGGGCGGTCAGCACCGGCAGGGGGGCAGCCGGGGCGACCAGATCGGAGCGCCCGTTGATGGCATAGGCCGCCTTGCGGATCAGGCCGCCGCGGTCCGGCAGACCGGGCGCAAAGACGCCGGCCCCGGCCTCGGTGGCCGCAAGCCCCATCTCATACCACCCCAACGCCAGATCAGGCCGCACTGGGGCCCCAAAGCCCTGCGACAGGTGGTGCCCCAGCAGCTCGCCATAGCCCCTCTCGCCCAGCGCCGTCAGCAGCAGGGCCGAGCCGATCGCCACATCCATCGCGTCGGTGGTATAGCCCACCCCGAGACAGATCTTCGCGGTGTCCGCCAGTTGCGCCGGAGCCATTCCGCTTGACAGCACAAAGCTCGACACCCCGGCCAGCACCTGCTCGCTCGGTTGCATCGACAGCGCGGCCACATGGTCCTTGAGCACCGGGCCGAAGCCCTGGCACTGCTCGGCCACCTGTTGCGGGGTAAAGCCCGCCACCTTGGCGGTCAGATCTTCGCTGGTGGCCATGGCGTAGGTGCGGGCCAGACAGAACTGCTCGGCCAGCGCGAAATTGGCGTCTGTCATCAGCGCGGCGGTGGTGTAGCCGCCGTTGGTGTTGGTCATCAGGCTGATCTTGTTGCACTGCGACGCCAGCGAGACCTGCGCCACGCCGCTGCCCATGAAGGTCGGCAGCGCCGGGGCGGCGGGCTCGGCCGCCAGCACCGGCAGCGACGCGGCCGGAGTCGGTTCCCCAGCGGGTTCGGGGGCGGGCACCGGGGTCGCAACCACCCCGGTCGGAGCCACCCCGGTCGGAGCCACGACCCCTACCATTTCGTCGCGCTGAAGCACCAGCATGCCACGGGTGCCAATCGGGCTGGTGGCGATGGTCTGCGCCACCATCGGTCCGCCCGCCAGCGCCCGTTGGTAAGCCGTCACCAGCACCGTGCGTTCAAAGTCGGTCAACTCGCCGGTGGCGGGATCACCCAGCAAAACCTGATACTGCGAAATCGCGGCGCGGGATTTCGGCCCGATCTGACCGTCGGGGGTGCCGACCGGGTAGCCGAAATAATTGAGCGCGATCTGCACCTCGCGATTGGCCTCGCGGGTGATCGCCGATGACGATGTGGACGACGCCGCAGGTTTCCCCGGCTTGGGTTTCTTGTTGCGGTTGATGTCGTTGGCGATCGCCGCGCCCAGAATGCCCCCGACGATCAGGCCCCCGACCACATCACCGCTGCCGGCCAGCACCGGAGCCGCCGGGGCAACCGCCATCGAGCCGATAAGACAGGCACTTGCAAACTTGCGCAGTTTCATCTCACTTCTCCATCAACCGGGTTAATCAAGAATGGTTCATTATAGCACTTGCCACGCGGTCCAGCCAGCGTATTGCAGGCGTCGGAAGGCCCGCCGCGGCGGCTGGGCCAAGGTTAAAGCGCCTGACGCATGGTTGAATGGTCGCATCTGCCGGGGCTTGCCCCCTACGCCGAAACCCTGGCCGCGATGGAGGCGCAGGTCGCCGCCATCAGCGCGGGCACCGCACCCGAGTCGATCTGGCTGCTCGAGCATCCCCCCCTTTACACCGCCGGTACCAGCGCGCGCGCTGCCGACCTGACCGATCCCGGGCGCTTTCCGGTACATGTCGCCGGGCGAGGCGGACAATACACCTATCACGGCCCCGGCCAGCGGGTGGCCTATGTCATGCTTGACCTCAACCGGCGCGGGCGCGACGTGCGGCGATTTGTCACGGCACTGGAAGACTGGGTGATCGCGACCCTGGCCGCATTCGGCGTCACCGGCGAGCGTCGCGCCGGGCGGGTGGGGGTCTGGGTGGTGCGCCACGACCGCGCCCCGGGCCCCGACGGCAGCCTGCGCGAGGACAAGATCGCCGCAATCGGGGTCAAGCTAAGGCGCTGGGTCAGCTTTCACGGGGTGGCCATCAACGTGGCCCCCGACCTCAGCCATTTCTCCGGCATCGTGCCCTGCGGCATCCGTGATCACGGTGTCACCAGCCTGGTCGATCTCGGCCTGCCGGTCACCCTGGCCGACCTCGACGCCGCCCTGATGGCAACTTTCCCGCGCTGCTTCCCCACCTTCTGACGCCGGAACTCCGCGCCGACTGCGGGCATTTTCTTGCCTTTGCCGCAAATTTTTCTTGACTTTTGTCACGCCAACCATAGGGCATTACCCCAAGAAGCATCGCCCAAAGCCGAGCGTGGTTCTTGCGCAGGGAGGGAGGATTACCCTGCACGGCCCCAAGTGAATCAAGGAAAACCAATGAAAATCTCTGTCTGTTCCGCGGCCCTCGTTCTTGCTCTTGCCGTTCCCGCCTTTGCCGATGGCGAAGGCGACGCCGCGAAGGGCGAGAAGACCTTCAAGAAGTGCGCGACCTGCCACTCGATCGTGGCCGACGACGGCACCGTCATCGCCAAGGGCGGCAAGGTCGGCCCCAACCTTTACGGCGTGATCGGTCGCGCTGCCGGCAGCTACCCCGATTTCGAATTCGGCGACGCGATGAAGGCCGCGGGCGCGGGTGGCATGGTCTGGAGCGAGGACGAAGTTGCCAAGTATGTCGTCGATCCGGCCGCCTGGCTGGCCACCGTCACCGGTGATCCCGCCGCCAAGGCCAAGATGACGTTCAAGCTGGCCAAGGGCGGCGAAGACGTCGCGGCCTACCTCGCTTCGGTCGGCCCCGACGCCGAGTGAGAGCAAAGCGCGTGGCCGGGCATTCGCCGTTGTGGCAAGCCCGGCCACACGTTTGTCGGGCGGGCAAGTATAAACCGACGCTGGTGCCAGTACGGCGCATCCTGTTCCAGGCATCGCGGTCCGATGGGTGCCCGCCATGACGACCATCTTTTTCATCGTCGATGGCCGTGGGCTGGAAGCGCAGGCGACCTTGCTGGCGGCCACCCTGTGGCAGCACAATCGCGACCGCTATCCGCTGCTGGCTTACCTGCCCGAGCGCCATGTCGGCGCGGTCACGGCGCCCGCCCGCGCCCTGTTCGATCGTTGCGGCGTGGCCTTGCGCCCGCTGCCGCCCGCGCCGCGCCCCTGGCATCGCCCCTATCCGCACGGCAACAAGCTGCTGGCGGCCGCCGACCGGCGCAGCGGCGACTGGAGCCTGTTTCTCGATACCGACATGATCTGCGTGGCACCGCTCGATCTGGCGGTGTGGCAACAGCCGGGCGGGATCGGGGTGCTGCCCGAAGGGGTGCCAAGCTGGGGCCGCGAGGGCGACCGCTGGGCGCGCGCCTATGCCCATTTCGGCTTGCCCCTGCCCGAGGACCGCGTCACCCTGACCCGGCGCAAGCGCCGCAGCCACCTGCCCTATTTCAACGCCGGTTTCGTGCTGATGCCCGAGGCCGACGTCACGGACGGGCGCCACTTCGGCCAGCTCTGGCTTGACACTGCGCTTGATTTCGACTGGAACGCCCCGATCGGCGGCAAGCGGCCCTGGCTCGACCAGATCACCCTGCCGCTGACGCTCAAACGCTTCGGGCTGGACTACAACCTGGTGCCGACGGATTACAACTACTCGATCTCGGATCGCACCCCCGACCCTGCGGCGCGCCCCCACATCATCCATTACCACCGCTGGTCCCATCTCGCCGCCTGGCCGCAGCGCGCGGCGGCGCTGGCGACCCTGGCGCAGGTCGCGGGCGAAGCGCTGTTTGCCCGGCTCGAAGCCGAGTTCGGCGAGCTCTATCATGCCGAACCGGCGGCGGCCGCCTGACCGCCGGCGGGTGGCGGGGGGCGAGTGGCGTTCAGCCCAGCATGTCCTTGATCCGCGGCCCGACGGCGGCAAAATCCATCTGTCCGGTGTATTTGCCTTTCAGCACTGCTATCACCCGGCCCATGTCGCGGATGCTGGCCGCCCCCGACTCGGCAATCGCCGCCGCTATTGCCGCCGCGACCTCGTCGCCGGTCAACTGGCGCGGCAGGAATTCGTTAATCACCTCGATTTCCGCCAGCTCCTTGGCCGCCAGTTCCAGCCGCCCGCCCTCTTCGTAGGCGCGCGCGCTTTCATGACGCTGTTTGACCATCCGGCCAAGGATCGTCAGGATGTCGGCGTCGCTGATGGGGGCCCCCTCGCCCCCGCCGCGCAGCGCGATTTCGCGATCCTTGATGGCGGCATTGATCAGGCGCACCGTCGAGAGGCGGTCCGCCTCTTTCGCTCTCATCGCCTGTTTCATCGCTGTTTGCAGCCGTTCGCGCAAAGTCATCGCACTTCATCCCCGTGTGATCCGAAGCTGCGACAATACCGCCAAGCGCGCGCCAGCACAACCACGGCAATTTGCTGCAACCCATTGATCTATCATAACAAGCTCTTTTTCCTTCCACCACCGCCTCGGCTTGACCCGCCGAACGCGGCCCCGTAGTGTCCGCGCCAGCCGCCGCCCGAGAGTCGCCCATGCCCGCACCCGCCCGCCAACCCCGCTCGACCGCCTGCCTGGCGCTGGCCGATGGCAGCGTGTTCTTCGGGGCGGGATTCGGCTCTGTCGGGCAGACGGTGGCCGAGCTGGTGTTCAACACCGCTATGACCGGTTATCAGGAAATCCTGACCGACCCCTCTTACGCCGGGCAGATCGTCACCTTCACCTTCCCGCATGTCGGCAACGTCGGGGTCACCGCCGAGGATGACGAGTCGGCCGATCCGGTCGCCGCCGGGCTGGTGGTGAAGTGGGATCCGACCGAGGCCTCGAACTGGCGCGCCACCGCCGATCTGCAAAGTTGGCTCTGCGCCAAGGGGCGGATCGGGATCGGCGGGCTCGATACCCGCCGTCTGACCCGCGCAATCTGCCGTCAGGGCGCGCCACATGCCGCCCTGGCGCATGACCCGGAGGGCGATTTCGACGTGGCAGCGCTGGTGGAAAAGGCGCGGGCGTGGCGTGGGCTGGTGGGGCTTGACCTCGCGCGCGAAGTGACCTGCCGTCAGTCCTACACTTGGGATCAGATGCGCTGGGCCTGGTCGCAGGGTTACGCGCGCCGTCACGGCCCCGGCCTGCGGGTGGTGGCGATCGACTATGGTGCCAAGCGCAACATCCTGCGCTGCCTGGCCTCGGTCGGCTGCGACGTCACCGTGCTGCCCGCGTCCGCCACCGCCGCCGAGGTTCTGGCGGCGGCACCCGATGGGGTATTCTTGTCGAACGGCCCGGGCGATCCGGCGGCGACCGGGGTCTATGCCGTGCCGATGATTCAGGGCGTGCTGGCGGCCGGTGTGCCGCTGTTCGGCATCTGCCTTGGCCACCAGATGCTGGCGCTCGCACTTGGGGCACAGACCATCAAGATGAACCACGGCCACCACGGCGCCAACCATCCGGTCAAGGATCTGGAAACCGGCAAGGTCGAGATCACCTCGATGAACCACGGCTTCACGGTCGATAGCCAGACCCTGCCCGCAGGCGTGGTGGAAACCCATGTCTCGCTGTTCGACGGCTCGAACTGCGGATTGCGGGTGGTGGGCAAGCCGGTGTTTTCGGTGCAGTATCACCCCGAGGCCAGCCCCGGCCCGCAAGACAGCACCTACCTGTTCGAGCGCTTTGCCAGCTTTATGGCCGCACGCCGCCCGGCGTGACAGGCTGGCGCAAAAGTCACCGCATGCATTTGACCCTCGCCTTGGCCTCGGCCATCGCCGAGGCCACGCCCTGCCCTGTCAGCACTCCGGCCGGGGGCACAAAGCCCCCGGTCAGCGCCCGCCCTTCGGGCGGCGGGCGCTTCTCGCCCGCCAGGGCAGGCGCTGGCCCAGCGCTGTGACGGCTGAACCAGTAAGGTTGCGCCGTGGTGCTGCGGGCGGGAAAAGCAATGCGTTTCCTGCTCCGCCCGGGCCCAGCCGTGGCTTCCGGCCCTGCGTAGTACACCCTCCTGCATCCGGATCGCTCAAGGCCGTATTTCAGTACCTTGGCATAGCACCCTACCCCAACCGATCCGGAATTTACCGGCCTTCCAATCGCCCTGTTAACCATTCTTTAAGCAAACATTAACCTCTTCGCGCCGACCCTCGGGCCAACCAGAGGTCGATGCATGTCAGCCCCCCGTCTGCACCCGTGGCCACGTGGCGCGGTCGCGGCTGTAGCAGCCGGGGCCACGCAGCCACCCGACCCGCCTGCCCGCGATCCGCGGTCGGCTTCGCTTCCGGCCCATCCGACCGCCCAGACCCTGGCGGCGACGCTGCTGCGCGAGGGGCTGGTGGCGCACCACGCCATGGTGCAGGCGCTGGCGTTGCAGCGCAAACACAGCGGGCGGCTGGCCGACATTCTGATCGCCCGCCGGATGATTGCCGAGGCCGATCTGTTTGCGGCCCTGGCGCGGCATTGGCAGGCGGGGGTGATCGACCCCGAGCGCCAGCCGCCCGATCCGCGCCTGATCGACCGGCTTGGGGCTGCCACCTGCCTGCGCGATGGGTTGCTGCCGTGGCGGCAGGCGGGCGCGGTGACGGTGATCGCCACCGCCTTCCCCGAGGATTTTGCCCGCCGCCGCAGCGATCTGGAAGATCGTTTCGGCCCGGTGCTGATGGCGCTGGTGCCGGGCGGCGCCCTGGAAGCCGCGATCCTTGCCGCCCGCGGCGCGGCGCTTGATCACGCCGCCACCTGCCGGGTCGCGGCCGCGGAAAGCTGTCGCGACTGGGGCAACGGCGCGGCCCGGCCCTGGCTTGGGCTGATCGCGCTCGCGCTTCTGGCCGGGCTGTTCGCGGCGCCGCTGGCGGTGGTATCCATGCTCACGCTCTGGGCGCTGGTGACGCTGACCTTCGCAACCCTGCTCAAGATCGCTGCGGCTTTTTCCGCGCTGCGCCGCCCCGCGCCGGAACCGCCGCCCGCGCTGATCGCCCGGCTGCCCATTGTTTCGGTGGTGGTCGCCCTTTACCATGAAAGCACCATTGCCGTGCGGCTGATCCGCCGCCTCGAGCGCTGTGATTACCCGCGCGAGCTGCTTGACATCGTGCTGGTGGTGGAAGCCTGCGACACGATGACCCGCAGTGCCCTCGGCGCCACCGTTCTGCCGCCCTGGATGCGGGTGGTGGTCGCCCCGGAGGGCCATCTCAAAACCAAGCCACGCGCGCTCAACTTTGCCCTCGACGCCTGTCGTGGTCAGATCATCGGGGTCTATGACGCCGAGGATGCCCCGGCCCCGGACCAGATCCGCCGGGTGGTGGCGCGGTTCTATCAGCGCGGGGCCGACGTCGCCTGCCTGCAGGGGGTGCTCGATTTCTACAATCCGAGCACCAACTGGCTGTCGCGCTGTTTTACGCTGGATTATGCCGCGTGGTTTCGCATCATCCTGCCGGGGCTGGCGCGGCTGGGGTTCGCGATTCCGCTGGGCGGCACCACCCTGTTCTTCCGGCGCACGGCACTCGACGCCTTGGGCGGTTGGGATGCCCACAACGTGACCGAGGACGCCGATCTGGGGATGCGCCTTGCCCGCCACGGCTACCGCACCGAGCTGATCGACACCGTGACCGAAGAAGAAGCCAACTGCCAGATTCTGCCTTGGATCCGGCAACGCTCGCGCTGGCTGAAAGGTTACATGGTGACCTACGCTGTGCACATGCGCGACCCGGCGCTGCTGTGGCGGCAGTTGGGGGCGTGGAAGTTCCTGGGCTTTCAGGTGTTCTTCCTGACCACCCTGTCGCAGTTTCTGCTGGCGCCGGTGCTGTGGTCGTTCTGGCTGCTGGCGATTGGCCTGCCGCATCCGGTGGCCGACGCCCTGCCCGCAGTCTGGCACCTGGCGCTGATGGGGTTGTTTCTGGTGACCGAATCGGTGCTGCTGGTGGTCACGCTGGTCGCGCTGCGGCTGACCCCCGCCCGCATCAACCCGCTCTGGGCGCTGATGATGCACCTCTACTTTCCGCTCGGCGCGGTGGCCTCGTACAAGGCCGCGTGGGAGCTGATCCGCCGCCCGTTCTTCTGGGACAAGACCCGCCACGGCCTGTTCGACCCGCTTGAGTGACCGCGCGGGGGAATTGCCCTCAGCGCGCCCTCAGCTCGCCAGCATCGACCCGCAGACGGGTCTCGAATGCTTTCGAGATATGCGCTTTCAGCGCGCCGCAGGCGGCGTCGGCGTCGCGCGCCTCCAGCGCCCGCACGATACGGTCGTGTTCGGCCATGGCAATCTCGTCACGGCCCTCGGCGGCCAGCGAGGTGGTGGCCATCAGTGCCATCGAGCGTCGCACCAGATCAAGTTGCTGCACCAGAAAGCGGTTGTGCGAGGCCAGATGCAGCTGTTTGTGAAAGCGCTTGTTGGCCCGGCTCAGGGCGCGCGGATCGCCGCCCAGCAACCAACGATCGTCATCGACCATGGCGCGCAGCACCGCGATTTCCTCGTCGCTGGCGTGGCGCGCCGCCAGCCGCGCCGCCAGCCCTTCGAGTTCGGCACGGACCACGTAAAGCTCGGCCAACTGGTTGTGATCAAGCGAGGCCACGATCAGGCTGCGGCCGTCACGGCTGACCATGCCCTGGGTTTCCAGCCGCTGCAACGCCTCGCGCACCGGGGTGCGCGATACCCCCAACCGCTCGGCCAGTTCCGCTTCGACCAGACGCGAGCCGGGCTTGTAGATCCCGGCCTCGACCGCTTCGAGGATCAGCGTATAGGCATCTTTCTGCACCAGGAACCGGGCCTTTTCGGGAATGTCGCGCCGCAGGTTACTGCCGCCCGCGCCCCGCCTCAACCGCAATCCTTGCGACCCCCTGCGACACAAGATACCGTGTCGCCATGATTGCATCGCAGTTCCGTCACGTCCGGGCCTGGGTTTTTGACCTGGACAACACTCTTTACCCGCCATCGGCGCGACTGTTCGACCAGATCGAGCTGCGCATGAGCGCCTGGGTAATGCAGGCGCTTGGGGTTGACCGCGCCGAGGCCGACCGGCTGCGGCGGCATTACTGGGCAAAATACGGCACCACCCTGGCCGGGCTGATGCGCGAGCACGGGGTGGACCCCGGCCCCTACCTGACCGCGGTGCACGACATCTCGCTGGCCGCGTTGCAGCCCGACCCGGCACTGGCGGCCGGGATCGGCGCGCTGCCGGGGCGGCGCATCGTCTTTACCAACGGCGCAGTCGCCTACGCCGAGCGGGTGCTGGCGGCGCGCGGCCTTGGCGGACTGTTCGACGCGGTTTACGGAGTCGAGCAGGCGCAGTTTCACCCCAAGCCCGAGGCCGCCGCCTACACCGCGGTGTTTGCCGCCGACCGCCTGACCCCGACCGCTGCCGCAATGTTCGACGACGATCCGCGCAATCTCAAGGTGCCACACGATCTCGGAATGCGCACCGTCCAGGTCGCGGCCAGGCGCGATGCGGCCCCCCATGTCCAGCACCACACCGATGATCTGGCCGCATTTCTGGCCAGATTGGTCGGCTGACCCTTGGTTTGCGACGCATCAGCGACAAATCGACACGACTGATCACAATTTTGGTTGATTTGATCCAGATCATTGTTAGCGTTTCGCTACCAACAGGGGGGATCCAATGACACAAGCCGAATCAGCCGCGTTTGGCGGCCACCAATCCGTTTCACACCATGCTGACGCCACATCCGGCGGGCTGTTTCGGGGCGCGTCGCTGGCCTTCGTGCTGCTGACTCTGCTGGTCGTGCTCGAAGTGCTGGGGGTCGCAATCTGGGGTCTGCCGGTGCTGACGCTGGTCGCCGTGGTCGAAGTGCCGATCATGATGGCTGTGGTCCTGATCATCACCGTGCAGTAAATCCCGGTCGGCGAAAGCCGCTTGGAAACCGCCGCGGTTCCGGCCTATGGTCGGCCTGATCCGGAGGCGAGAGGATGCGTCAGACAACCGATATCCTGATTTCAGGCGGCGGCGTTGCGGGATTGACCGCCGCCGCCGCTTTTGGTGCGGCCGGTTTTCGCGTGATCTCTGTCGATCCCGCCCCGCCGGTGACCGAGGCCGGGGCCGAGGGGGCCGATCTGCGCACCACCGCCCTGCTGCAACCCTCGGTCCCGGTGCTGCACGCGGCAGGCCTGTGGCAGCGGCTGATGCCCTTCGCCACGCCGTTGCAGATCATGCGCATCATCGACGCGGGCGGACCCACGCCCGAGCCGCGCATCGTCAAGGATTTCAACGCCGCCGACCTTTCGGATCAGCCGTTCGGCTGGAACCTGCCCAACTGGCTCTTGCGGCGCGAGATCGCAGCCCGGCTGGCCGAACTTCCCAACGTCGATTTCCGCCCCGGCGTCGCAACGGCGCGGGTGCTGACCCGGCAAACCGAGGCGCTGGTGACGCTGTCGGACGGAGCCCAGGTTGCGGCGCGGCTGCTGATCGCGGCCGATGGCCGCGACTCGGCGGTGCGCCACGCCCTTGGCATCCCGGTCACGACCCTGCGCTACGGCCAGAAGGCGCTGGCTTTCGCCGTGAGCCACCCCACCCCGCACGGCAATGTTTCGACCGAGATCCACCGCTCGGGCGGGCCGTTCACCTTTGTGCCGCTGCCCGACCGCGACGGTAGCCCGGCCTCGGCGGTGGTGTGGATGGAGACCGGCCCCGAGGTGGTGCGCCTAGCCGACCTGCCGGTGGCCGAATTCGAGGCCGCGATGACGGCGCGGTCCTGTGGCCTGCTGGGGCCACTGACGCTGATCACCCGGCGCTCGGTCTGGCCGATCATCAGCCAGTTTGCCGCGCAGATGGCGGGCGAGCACACTGCCCTGATGGCCGAGGCCGCGCATGTCATGCCGCCGATCGGGGCGCAGGGGCTGAACATGAGCCTCGCCGATCTGCGCCATCTGCTGGACCTCGCGCAGGCCAGCCCCACCACTCTGGGCGACGGGGCGATGCTGGCGGCCTATCACCATCGCCGCCACTGCGAGATCAAGGCGCGCATCCTGGGCATCGACCTGCTTAACCGCGCCGCGATGATGGCACCACAACCGCTGCGCAACCTGCGCGCCGCGGCGCTGGATGCGCTCTATTCGCTGCCCCCCATGCGCCGCACCCTGATGCGCGCCGGGCTTGGGGTGCATTGAGGCGGGTGGCGAGAAGCGCAGGGTGCCAAGGGCCAGGCGGGCGCGCCGCGGTCGGCCGCGGGTCGAGTAGGGAAACATCAGGCGCCAGCCGACCAACGCCCTCCCGCTACAGCACCTGATCCACCACCGCCTTCAGCCGCGCCACGGTGGCCGCGACATCGCCAAGCTTGTCGAGCCCGAACAGCCCCAGCCGGAAGGTGCGGAATGCCGCCCCCTCGCCCACCTGCAACGGCACCCCGGCGGCGATCTGCATACCCAGCGCGCGGAACTTCGCGCCGCTCTGCACCTCGGGATCGGCGGTATAGGACACCACCACCCCCGGCGCGCCAAAGCCTTCGGCCGCGACCGAAACCACCCCCCTCGCCGCCAGCAGCGCGCGCACCGCCCGCCCCAGCTCCCATTGCGCCGCTTTCAGACGCGCAAAACCGATGGCGCGGGCTTCGGCCATGGCATCGCGCAGCCCGACCAGAGGATCGGTCGGCATGGTGGCATGGTAGGCATGCCCGCCGCCCTCGTAGGCGGCCATGATGGCACGCCATTTCCTGAGGTCGAGCACGAAGGAATTGGCGGTGGTCGCCTCCAGCCTTGCCTCGGCGCGCGGCGACAGCATCACCAGCCCGGCGCAGGGCGAGGCCGACCAGCCCTTTTGCGGGGCCGAAATCAGCACATCGACCCCGCTCGCAGCCATATCGACCCAGACGCAGCCCGAGGCGATGCAGTCGAGCACCATCAGCGCCCCCACCTCATGCGCCGCTGCCGCCATGGCGCTGACATAAGCATCGGGCAGGATGATCCCCGACGAGGTTTCGACGTGCGGCGCGAACACCACGTCAGGGCGGGCCTCGCGGATCTTGGCCACAACCTCGTCGATCGGCGGCGGCGCGAAGGGGGCCACCGCGCCATTGCCGGTCGGGCGCGCCATCACCACGGTGGTCTGCCCGGCAAAGCCGCCGGCGTCGAAAATCTGGCTCCAGCGATAGGAAAAATAGCCGTTGCGCAGGATCAGCGCGTGCCCGCCCTGCCCGAACTGGCGCGCCACCGCCTCCATCGCGTATGAGCCACCGCCCGGCACCAGCGCCACCCCCGAAGCCGCGTAAACCTCGCGAAGGGTGGCCGAGATGTCGCGCATCACGGTCTGAAACCTGGCCGCCATGTGATTGAGCGAGCGGTCGGTGAACACCACCGAGAACTCTTGCAACCCGTCGGGATCGACCACCGAGCGAAAACCGGGCATCGCCAACTCCTTTGTGTCCTGTCGGGCAAGGATAAGCACCGCCCGCCCGCCTGCGCCAGCGCTTTCCGCAGTCCGTGTCCGGGCGATCGGGGGACCGCTCGAGCCTGCCCGTGCCGAGGACGGTCGGCGGCGTGTGGCTTTGTTCTTCCCGTTCGCGCAGCGACGGGGGCTCGACTGCCGGGGTGCCACCAATCAACATCGTCATCTGCGGGTGAACCCGGCCCGCGCGACCACCGCGCAATCTCCAGCCCCTGCTCCCGCCCGGTTGCTTGCGACCGTTCAGCGCCGGCCTCCCCCGGCGGAAGGCACTTCGTCAGTGGCACTGGCGCGCGGGCGCGGTGCTGATGCCCGCGCGCGTGGCACCAGCCGAACCCGCCCCACGACCACCCCGGTCGGGCGCGCCCCGGTCTTCAGCGGATGGTGGATCAGCCCATCAGGGCCGCGCCCATTCTGCCCCGGCGCCCGCGCGGAAATTCCAGGGGCAAGTGCCGGGGGTGGCCGCCGGCTGGTGGCAGCATCGCGGTGATGGCCTTGGCAGCGCCGCGTCACCCGATGGCAAGCCTGCTACACCCGGTGTTCCGGGGCCCGATGCGACGGCGCTACATAGGGCTTGGTCACGTCCTTGAGGGTGGCGTCCAGCGCCTCGACCTTGAGCGCGATCACCGCACCGCCGGCCAGCGTCAGGATCACGGTGCCGGTGCCGTCCGGCCCCGGCTGCCAGCTGATCTGCAACAGCGACAGCCCGACCCCGCGCTGACGCGGCTCCAAGCCGCTGGTCTGCACGGCCAGCACGTCACCCACCACCAGCAGGCTTCGCACCCGCTCGTAGCCGCGCCCCGCCTGGTCGGCGCGGGCCCGGTCTTCCCAGCGAAAGCGGTTCAGCAACACGGCAAACTGCCGCTTGCGGCGGCGAAAATGCATTTCGGCCAGCGCGAACACGGCGTCCTGCACCAGGGTCGAGATCACCACCAGGTCATCGCCGTCCCGGGCGGCCAGATAAAGCGGGCTGTCAGTGCCTTCGTCAAAGCGCGCATCGGCCATGTTCTACCCCTTGATCCGTTCGATAGTGGCGCCGCAGGCCCTCAGCTTTTGCTCGACATGCTCGTAGCCGCGATCGAGGTGATAAACCCGGCTGACCACGGTTTCGCCTTCGGCCGCGAGCCCCGCCAGGATCAGGCTGACCGAGGCGCGCAGATCGGTCGCCATCACCGGCGCGCCGCGCAGTCGTTCGACCCCGGTCACGGTGGCGGTGCCGCCGCGGACCTCGATCTTCGCCCCCATCCGGATCAGTTCGGGGGCGTGCATGAAACGGTTCTCGAAAATCCGCTCTTCCAGCGTCGACACCCCGTCGGCGGTGCAGAGCAGGGCCATCATCTGGGCTTGCAGGTCGGTGGGAAAGCCGGGGAACGGGGCCGTCACCACATCCACTGCCCGCACCCGACCGTTGCTGCGCGCCACCTTGAGGCCGCCTGCGGTCGCGGTGACCGAAACCCCCGCGGCATCGAGGCGCTCGCAGAACGCGCCCACCAGATCAATCCGCCCGCCAAGGCATTCGACCTCGCCGCCGCAGATCGCCGGGGCCAGCATGTAGGTGCCAAGCTCGATCCGGTCGGCCACCACCGGGTGGGTGGCCCCGCCCAGATCGGTCACCCCTTCGATGGTAAGGGTGCAGGTGCCGATCCCGTCGATCTGCGCCCCCATCCGGCACAGGCACTGCACCAGATCGACAATCTCGGGCTCGCGCGCCGCATTCCTGAGCACCGTGGTGCCGCGCGCGAGCGTCGCCGCCATCAGCGCATTCTCGGTTGCCCCGACCGACACGAAGGGAAATTCGACCACCGCGCCGCGCAGCCGCCCGCCCGGGGCGCGGGCGTGGACGTAGCCGTCGCGCAGATCGAGCTCTGCCCCCATCGCCGCCAGCGCCTTGAGGTGCAGATCGACCGGGCGTGCCCCGATCGCGCAGCCACCCGGCAACGAAACCACCGCCTGACCCACGCGCGCCAAAAGCGGTCCCAGAACCAGGATCGAGGCCCGCATCTTGCGCACGATGTCGTAGTCGGCGGTGTGGCTGGTCAGTTCATGTGACGACAGTGCCAGCACCTTGCCGCCTTGCAGGCTGGTCACTTCCGCCCCCAGCGATCGCAGCAGTTGGGTCATGGTGGTGATATCGGAAAGCCGCGGCGCATTGGTCAGGGTCAGCGGCGCATCGCTGAGCAGCGTTGCCGGCATCAGTGCGAGGCAGGCGTTCTTGGCCCCGGCGATGGGGATCACCCCGTTCAACGCCCCGCCACCGCGCACCAAAATCGAATCCATTGGCCTGCCTTACCTGCTGATGTCGTCGCCAGCCCCGGTGCGTGCCCGCAGTTGCGCCTTGCGTCGCGCCATATTGGCTTTCAGCGCCGCTTTCAACCGCGCCGCGCGCCGGGCCGCAGCGCCAAGCGCGGTCGCGCTACCGCTGGTGGTGCGCTGCCAGTCATGTGCGCCGCCGCCAGTCTCGGCTGGGTCGGGCTCGGGTGGCTTGGGGGAATGGGTCATGGCGATCTTTTAGCGCAGGGCGGGCCAGGGGTCCAGATTGCGCTTGCGCCGCCGCCGGTCCGCCATGGTCGCCCGTGGTGAAACGCCATCCGGCGCCCACGGCAGCACGGGCTGAAAAACCGGCCAGTTTGCCCTTGCACGACCCCGCAAATACGTCTAATCACCCGCCACGTTCGGTGGCCGATGCCGCAAGAACCCCGGCGCTGTGGTAGCTCAGTGGTAGAGCACTCCCTTGGTAAGGGAGAGGTCGAGAGTTCAATCCTCTCTCACAGCACCAGAAATGCAAGCGGTGTTCCTATCACACCTTTGGGTAGTGTCCGCGGACGTGGTGGACTTTGTCGCCACGCTTGCGGTGTAACCGGGGTGGCCAGCGGTGATGTCGGTTCATGGTGGCGGTGCAAGCTTCAACCGCGAACCGATGAGAACCCCGATGACCGCGACCAACATGCCCTTGATCGAGCTTTTGCAAAAGCATGATGAGGGCGATTTTCATCGCGCGGTGACCGGGGCCGTGCTCCAGTCGCTGTTGGAGCATGATGTCAAGGGCATGATCGGCGCTGGCCGCCATGAAGGTGGCGACGGGCGCC
>Ga0172368_10000528_pt1 | contig 54327 bp, 39 predicted proteins | sample Lak11m_FD_114540 | JGI IMG/M metagenome (GOLD analysis project Ga0172368, IMG submission 114540) | Freshwater microbial communities from Kabuno Bay, South-Kivu, Congo - kab_022012_11m | ecosystem: Environmental > Aquatic > Freshwater > Lake | place: Democratic Republic of the Congo: South-Kivu... | reverse complement strand
TGAAGCATGCGTCGAGTGCCGCCGCATCATCCGCCATCCAGTGCCTCCGTCCGCGCGCGTTCGTGCGCGCCGGGCAGGGAGGCTACTGCTCACCGGCAAGTGTGTCAACTTGATAGGCATGGGCCGTACCGGCCGCCACCATCAGCTCCGACGCGACCAGCCGGCCGTGCGCCACGCCCGCCGCGTGCGCCGCCGCGAGCCCCGACGCCGCCTGCCGCGCGATGCCCGCCAGCTCGCCCACGGACGGCTTCTCCACGCGCGCCAGCTCGTCCAGCCCCACGCCCAGCGGGTACTCGACCGCCCACCACACTCGGCCGCGCGCCCACTCGTCCACGAACTCCAGCACCTCGACGACGTGTTCGCGATCCACCAGCGCCAGGGCGTGAATCGCCGTCAGCGCCCGCTGCACCTGCTCGCGGTCGGAGCCCCGGCGGCCGCGCAGCACCTCGACGCGGGCCGGCCGGTGCGTGCGGCGATGGCGTGCCAGAAACCGGCGCGTGCGCGGCGCCAGCGGCAGTTCTTCCAGCAGCTCGTAGTCGCCCAGCGTGCCGCCGGCGCCCTCGGTCCCCGCCACGGGCGAGGCGTCGGCCGCCTGGGGCGCGGCGACCTCGATGGCCGGCCGCAGCTCCAGCGGCGGCGCGGCGGGCGGCCGGTCGAACAGGTTGGAGTCGAGCAGCGGGGGCGGCGGCGGGCTCGGAGGCGGCGGGGCGGGAGGGGCCGACGCGGGGTCGATGGCGAGCGTCACGCGGCGCGCGGGAGGCGGCTCCGTGACGGCCGACGACCAGTCGGGGGCATCGGCAGGCGCTGCGGGCTGCCGCGCCGCGGGCCGCGGCTCGGCGGCGGGGGGCGGCCGGTTCTCCGGCGCCGCCGGCGCGGGCGGCGCGGCCGCCGGGGCCGCAGGAGGTGCGACCGGTCCCCGCGCGGGGGCGACGCGCGAAGCCCGGGCCGGCGGCGGCTCGGTGGGTGCCTCGGCCGCCGACACGACGACGCGTGCCGGGCCCGGACGCGGCGGCGGGGCGACCGGGGCCTTCGCGGCCTGCGGGCGGGCGGGCGGCTCGGCCGCGGCCGGCGCGTCCGGTTCCGACAGCTCGCGCAGGGCCGCGCCGAGCTCCCGCATGGACTGGAAGCGCTCGTCGGGATCGGCGGCGAGGCAGCGGCGCAGCACGGCCCCGAGCCGTCCCGAAGGCGCCGCCGCGCGCGACTCGCCCAGGCTCGGCGGCGGCGGACGTCCGGTCATGGTCTCGAACAGCAGGGCCCCCAGCGCGAAGATCTCGGAGCGCTCGCCGTACGCTCCGCCCCCGGTACATTCGGGCGGCACGCACGCGTCGGTCTGCGGGCGCAGCAGCGCCGTGCCGAATCCGACGAGCCGGGGCTCGGGCGTCTCGGCGGGCCCGACGAGGAACACGCTGCGGGGCCTCAGGTTGCCGTGCAGCAGGGTGCGCTCGTGGCAGGCGGCCAGAGCCTCGGCGAGCGTGCAGCCGAGCCGGATGACCTCGCGCGCCAGCATCGGCCCGCGGTCCTTGAGCCGGTTGGCGAGGTGATCGCCCTCCAGGTACTCGCGCAGCGTGAAGAGGCCGTCGGCGGTGCGGCCGGCGGCGATCTGACGGGCCACGCCGGGGTGTTCGACGGCGCGGCATTCGCGCTGCACCGCCAGGAAGCTCCGGATGGCGTCTTCGCCGGGGGGCGGCTGCGGGCGCAGCTCGCTGAAGACGCCCAGTTCGTCGCCGGCGCCGTGCCGGGTCAGGAAGACCTCCCCGTCGGGCCCCGAGCCCAGCGAGCGGATCTTCCGGATCTGAACGGTCTCGGCCATGTGCTGGGCGGATGGTAGCAGGCGGCGGCGGGTGCGCAAATTCCCGGCCAGCGGTGATTTCCCTGCGATGCGGGCCCCGGGGGCGCCCGCGCGAACCCCCCGCCGCTCAGGCGTGCTCGCGGAAGTGCAGGACCACGAGCGCGCAGGTGCCGTCGGCGATGAAGTTGGCGCCGGCCCGGCGGCAGGCTTCCACGGCGGCCGGACTCTCGGCGCCGGGCTGCATCCAGATATTCCGGATGCCGCGAGCGAGCGCACGGGCGACCACTTGCTCGGTCGCTGCCGGAGGCGTGATGATCGACAGCGCCTGGACCTCCGCGGGGAGATCGTCCACCGACGGGACGCAGGGGGCGCCCTCGACGAGCGTCTCCTTCGGGTTCACGCCCCAGACCTTGCGCCCGTTCTGCAGGTAGGTGCGCAGCACCTTGTTGCCGTACTTCTCGCGGCTGGCCGAGGCGCCGACGACGCCGAAGGCCGGCGAGCCGAGGAAAAGTTCCACACGTGGGTCCATGTCCGCCTCCGTGTCCGTTGGATGCCGGGGCGCGTCCCGGGGGTTCGCGGGAAGGATGAAGGATGAAGGATGAAGAATGAAGACTGAAGACTGAAGAATGAAGACTGAAACCTTCGATGCCGGCGCGCGCCTTGAGGTTCGCGGCCACGACGAAAGGCATCCCCTCGCGGCCTTTTCATGGCTCCGGCATCGTTTCCGAGTCCAAGCACGGGCACGATGCCGGAGCCTTTCATCCTTCATCCTTCAGTCTTCATCCTTCAGTCTTGCCCTTCAGGGGACCTGGAAGATGCTCACGCTGCCGTCCGCGGAGCCCTTCCTCGCGGCCGCGGGGTTTTCCACGAGAAGCGTGCCGGCGGCCGGGAACAAGCATCGTGCGACGGTCTCCGGCGCGACCGGGCGGTTCTCGCAGCCGTCGCCGCCCACCCAGGACAGTGCGACGCCCGCCGGGCGCGTGCGCACCTCCACCTCGAAGTCGCCGGCCGGCAGCGAGTAGTTCGCTCGCATTCCGGGTCCGATGTGGATGACCTCGCCGAAGATCTTGCGCATGACCTCCACGCGGATGACCGCCTTGCGGTCGCCGGCCGACGCGATGACGTTGGCGCTGCCCGGGACGACGGGCCGGAGCCGCAACCCCTCGACGGCGACGACGGACGGGTCGGCGCTGGCGAAAACCACCGGCACGCCCGCGAGAGGCTCGTCGCCGGGTCCCAGGACCGACACGGCGGGGGTCGCGGGTTCCCCGGGAATGGACAGCCGGATGCGGTCGGGCGCCCGCACGGACGCCACCACGCTGCAGCGCGATGGGGCCGTCGCCCCGAGCTTCTCGTAGCTCGCCACCACCACGAAGTCCCCGTTGCGCAGACAGCGCACGCTGCCGCCGGGGCCGACCGAGGCGATTCCTTCGGGCTCGGTCGTCAGGCGCGGCTGCGCCTGCGCCATGGGGCGTCCGTAGCGGTCGACGACCTTCACGGACATCTGCACGGGCACCATGGACGTGATCGCGCCCGGAAGGGAGAGCTGGACCGCCCGGGGGCCGACCTTCTCGCAGCCCGCGAGGAGACCCGCCAGCAGGACGAGACGGCGCGCGCCGTGCATCGCACACTCCGTGCGCCCGGCGGCCGGAGCGGTCCCGGCCCGGGGCGGGCCGGCAGCGTACCGGCCGGAAGGCGGCCGGATCAACCCAAAAGCGGGCTTGTCGCCCCCCAGTGCTCGGCCGCACGGCCGCGGGGGTACGGGAAAAGGTGCCCGGCACGGCAGTGCCGGGGCCCGAGGCAGCCGACAGACCCGTTACGGCGGGGCGGTGTTTCGCCCCGGCCCCGCCGGCGTCTGGCCGGGCGATTCGAACAGCGGCAGTGCCATGCCCGCCGTTGCCGTGCCGGGCTCGTTTCCGCCTTTTCCCCCGCCGGCCGCTTCCTCCGACTCCGCGTCCACTGCCGTCCCGCGGCGCGGAGCGGCTGCCGGAAAGTGATAGTTTGCGGCCGATGCGTGCGCCCGAGCCGCCGCCCATGAGGACGGGTCCTCTGCTGCTGAGCGTGGGGCTGGCCGCCGCGGTGTGCGTCTTCCTTTGGCACACCCTGGCCGTCTACCCGCTGCGTCTGCTCGTGACGCTCATGCACGAGAGCGGCCATGCGGTGGCCGCCGTCCTGGTCGGGGGCGCGGTGGACAGCGTGACCATCAGCCCGTCGGCGGGCGGGCTGACGCACTCGCGCATTCCGCCGTCGATGCTGCGCAGCATGATCGTGAGCTCGGCCGGCTACGTCGGCTCGTCGGTGGCGGGAGCCTGCCTGCTCGCGGCGGTGGGACGCATGCGCAGCGGGCGCGTGCTGCTGGGGATGCTGGTCGCGTGGACGGCCGCGGTCGCGGTGCTGTGGGTGCCGTTTCTGCCGCCGGAGGCAGGGGCCGCCATGGCGAAGGCGACCGGATCCTCGCGCACCGACGGCCTGTTCACGCTCGCGTTCGCCGTGGGGACCGCGGGCGCGCTGGGGCTCCTGGCGTGGAAGGGCCCGGTGTGGCTGCGGCGCGTGGCGCTGGTGTGGATCGCCACGGCCTCCTGCCTGGCGGCGCTGGAGGACATCAAGAATCTGTTCGGCTACGGTCTGGGCGGGTCGTCGTCGGACGCCGACGCGATGTCGCGCATGACGCACATTCCGGCCGGATTCTGGGCCGCGCTGTGGATGCTGCTGGCGCTGCTGGCGATGGTGCTGGGGCTGCGATCCATCCTGCTGCGGCGCGCGCCGCGCGGAAGCGGACGGATGGCGGCGTAGGCCAAGGCGAAGGATGAAGAATGAAGGATGAAGAATGAAGGATGAAGAATGAAGATCAGGGATCTTGCTTCGCGGACGCGGGAGTTCGCGGTCAGGGTGATTCGTTTGTACTCCGCCCTGCCCAAGACGGTCGCTGCGCAGGTGGTCGGCAAGCAGATGCTTCGTGCTGGCACTTCGGTTGGTGCGCACTACCGCGAGGCAAGGCGTGCGAGATCGGATGCGGAGTTCATCAGCAAGATCGAGGGCGGTCTGCAGGAGCTCGAGGAAACGAGATACTGGTTCGAGCTGCTGCGCGACGCGAACATCATGCGGTGGGAGCGGCTGGCAGATCTCGACAATGAAGCGGACGAAATGACCGCTGTCTTGGTCACCCTTGTCAAGCGCCGCAAGACGTCGCGATGACGCCTTCATCGTTCGTCTTCATTCTTCATCCTTCATTCTTCATTCTTCGAACAGAGCGGCGACGTGGTAGTCGACCATGCGGCCGAACTCGGTGTGGGGCCCCGACACCGCCCGCACGGCCGCATGTTTTCCGTCCCGCGAGACGGCGACCACCGCGACCGATTCGAGAGGCGCCCCCGCCGCGCCGCCGACGGCCGGAAAGGGTCGCCAGGGCCTGGCCGCGGGCATCCCCGAGAACGTGACGAAGACCGTCCCGTCGCGCGCGACCGCCGCGAGGTTGGACGGCACGCGCGGCACCCGCCCCGGCCGCGGGAAACCCTCCTCGCGCAGTTCCTCCAGCTCCTCGCGGCGCACGCGCTCGGACGCCAGCGCCACCGTCTTCTCCACCGTGCCGGTCGTCGTGGCCCGGAACGACAGGACGTGCACCCCGGCGCCCGTGCTGAAGTCCACGGACGCGAAGAGCAGTCCGTCGGCCGAGAAGGCGCGGTAGTCGTCGAGCGCCCGCAGGTCTGCCGCCGAGAGCGGGCCCGTCCAGACCTCCGGCTCGGGCGGCGGCAGCGCCACCCGGAGCGGCGCCGCGACCCCGGCATCCGTCGGCTGGAAGACACCGGCATCGATCGCCTCGACCGCCGGGGCCCGTGCCTGCGCGGCAGGCGCTCCCGCGTCGGACACGGCCGGCGCCGGACGCCGGCAGGATGCCAGTGCCATCACCGCGCAGAGCAGGAGGATTCGGACGGCCATGCGTCGCTCTCCGAGAGCCCTCATGCAGGGCGTGCCGTCTGGAGCAGGTCCCGGCTGCTGCGGTGCACGAGCCCGTCCTTGCCGCCGCGCTTCACCTCGTACATGAGCCGATCCGCGAGGGTGAGCAGTTGTCCGACGGTGGCGACCTCGTCCACGCAAGTGACGGCGCCGATGCTGAACGTCACGTCGAAGCCGGCGCGGCGCGCCGCGGCGCCCAGCCGCTCGCGCGTGCGTCGCAGCAGCGTGTCGGCGTCGTCCGAGGGCAGCCCCGGCAGCAGCGCCGCGAACTCGTCGCCGCCCATGCGCGCCACCACGTCCCGCGTGCGCAGCGTCACCTGGAGCGTGCGCGCCACGGTCGCCAGCAGCGCGTCGCCGGCGTCGTGGCCCATGCGGTCGTTGACGCCCTTGAAGTCGTCGATGTCGGCGAAGACGAGCGTGAGTCCGCGGCTGTGGCGCACCTCGCGCGCGGCGGCCTCTAGGAAACCGCGGCGGTTGGCGGCGCCGGTGAGCGGATCGATGCGCGCGAGCCGTGCCTCGTAGCCCAGCCGCGCGCGCAGCGCCGACACGAGCATCGCGAACACGAGGAACACGCCCAGCTCGACGCACAGGTTCCACACGATCACGGGCCGGCTCGCCCACGCGGCGGGTTTGTGGGCGATTTCGGCCTGGAGCCACGCGGCGGCGCAGCCTCCCGCGGCCGCGATGCCCGCGGGGCGGCCCGCGTTCCAGGCCATCCACGCGATGGGCCCCAGGTACAGCAGGGTGAAGGCGATCTCCGGGCCGACCGCGTTGTTTCCGGCCCACACGGCGACCGCCGCGGCGAAGGCGCCCGCCGCGTGGACGGCGAGGGGGAGACGGGAATCCGTGTCGAACAGTGACAAGGGTTCGGCAGATCGACTGCGCTCCGGAGGAACGGGCCCCGGGGTGGGGCCGTCGGGACCGTCGGGCGGGCCTGCGAGGGGCCGCAGCATGGCGCAAGCCTAGCAGCACGGTCGCACCGGGGGCCAGAGGGGCGCTGCGGGCGCGGCTCCGGAGGTTCCGTGGCGGCCCGCGCCCCGCGCTCGACGCGAGCGCTTCCCGGGCGGCATGGATCCTCGGCCGACGCGCCGGGTCTTCTTCCCGGCGCGCGGCCCGAGGCTCGCGAGGTTGTCCGGACCCGACGCCTGCTGCTGCTGTTCCCCGGGCGGCTCGTCGTCGACGCGCCGGTGCGCCAGGCGCCGGTCCAGCAGGGCCTGCACGCGCTGCGCGATGCGCTGCGCCACGCGCACCAAATCCTCGTCGCGAAGGGGCGGCGCCTCCACGAAGCCTGTCCTGAGCGAAGTCGAAGGGTCCGAACCTTCGCGCCCGGGCCGCGAGATGTAGACCCCGTCGGGCACGAGTGGAAATGCGGGTGGAGGGTGGCGCCCCTTTCCCACGCCCGGTCCCGGCCGCCGATCCCCCCGACCGGGTGGGAGCGGTTTCCTCAGTGGTTACGGGCAGATGGACATCAGGCTACATGGCACGCCCCTGCGAAGGCCAGATGCTCGGGCGGTGCCCCGCGAAGGCCGGGCGGCGCCCATCCGCACAGCGTCTGGGCCGCCAGCCGGGCCACGTCCAGCGGGTCCCCGCACACGCGCAGTCCCAGCTAGGCGAACAGCCCGTCGCGCCCGATCCGCCCCGCCCAGCGCACCAGCGAGCGCCACCCGGGCGCCCCGAATCCGCGCGGGCTCCGGTCGTCGACGCGCCGACGCACCCCGGCCGCGCTCTGCCCGCACAGTCCCCACGGCGCCAGCGACGGGGCGATCGCCGCGCCCGTGAAGTGCCTTCGCGGAACCGTGTCGGCGGGCACGACGATCACCACCGCCTCGCAGCTTTGGCACTCGAAGCGGCGGCAGAAACGCCTGCGCGCCTCTGCCGGCTCGCAAGGGTCCGGCGGACCGCGGGCCAGCCGCCTGCGCTTGCCGTTGCCGTGGATGTGCTTGCGCCCGCCTCCGCGCGCAAGCTGCCCGCACCGCCAGCAGAACGGCGGCCGCGCCGCGTCCACCGAGGGCGGCCAGATGTTGACTTCGCCGACGAAAAGAACGACACCCTGAACGTCCCGGACCTCCTCCAAAGGTTTTCCCGGGAACGCGCCGGCGATGACTCCACACCTCCGGCGCACCTTCCTCCCCCGCCATCCCCGGCCGCCTCGGCGCTCGCAGCTAAATCAATCTGCGCGCCGATCCACCACCGTCTCGCTGAGGGCGACTACCCCGCTCCGACAGGCATTTCCATCATCCGGTCCGCGCGATTCATCCCTCGGAACCACCAACCTGCTTGGGCCTGCTTGGGCATCAACAGCTACGACGGCAACTTCTGGAACCCGGGTGCGCCTTGCTACCTTGTGGGCTCCCAGCCCGAGTACTGCTGAAACGCGTTCTGCATCTTGACGGTTGTTCGCGCGATCTCGCCCCCCCTTTTGGCCGGCTCACGGGCGAGCGGTGGGGGCAAGGCGAAGCAGCAACGTGCGAATGCTCTGAGAATTGGGCCGGTTTCTTCTCCCTCGCTCAAGCACCTCCATCGCCTCTGAGCGGCGTCCATGGCGAATCAGGAACCGCGCGTAGTCGGACGCTGCATCCGCGCCTTCGCTCTGCTCGCACGCTTGCCGCATCACTCTGTCTGCCTCCGCGATCTGTCCCGTCTTTTCGAGGCACATCCCCAGGACGACGAGCGCCTGGGGGTACTCTGACCACAAGCGAAGCGCGATCGAGGCGTGCTCGAAGGCGGCGGCGACGTCGTGCCTGTCGCGAAAGGCGGCGATGGCGGCATTGCTCTGAATGAGTGCACTGTTCGGTTCGACTTCGAGCCCCGAGGCGAAGAGCCGGTCGGACGAAGCCCAGTCGCGACCTCGCAGCGCCGCGCTGATCCCGTGTCCAAGAATCAGCGCAGCAACCGGAATCCAGGCCAAGATGGGCCGGTCGACTCGCTTCGCCAATGCGGCTGTGCCGGCTGAGAGGGCCGCTGCGACCCCGATCATGGGAGCATAGAGGAGCCGCTCTCCATAGACGCTCGGGCCGGCCACGAGCAGGTTGGAGATGGGGAGAAAGAGGATGAGGAACCAAACCAGGCCAAATGACGAAAGCGGGCTGCGGTGACGCAGCAGCCAGGCGAGCAAGATGACTCCCACGACAAGAGCGAGCCAAGCCACGACGCTGGGTCGCTCCAGCCGGTCGGCCCGCAGGCGGGCGCCGAGCAGAGATAGAGCCGGCGCGTGGGAGCGAGAAGACCCGGGAGATACTGGCACCAGATAACCGCACCGGCGCCGAGCAAAGTGGTCAGCCTGGGCCAGCGGGTTCTCAAGCGCTCCCGCTTTCGGCAGAGCAGGTCCGAACAGGAGCAGGCGGCCCCCCACCACGCAGGCGATTGCCGCGATATAGAGCGCAGCTCTCGCGCGAAGGCTGCGCTTCGGCCCCGACGCTTCGGGGAGCAACCGATCGGCCGCGAACCAGAGGAGGGGAACGACGAGCCCCGTCTCCTTGGACAGGATCGCTCCCGCGAGACAAGCGGCGGCGAGCACAGCTCTCGACCGTCCAGCGCTCCGATGGGCTACCAGCCCCAGGACGGCGCACAGCGCAAGCAAGAGGTCGGCACGCCCGACGATCGACTGCACTGCCTCGATAGAGGCCGCGCACGCAGCAACGAAGCACCCAGCGGCCAGACCGCATCGTCGTCCTGCGATCCGCCCCGCCCCTATGACGACCGAGGCGCAAACGAGCGCGTGCAAGATGATGTTCGCAGCATGAAATGGGAACGGGGATCCGCCGCCGAGTCGCCAGTCAAGGGCGAATGAGAGCACGACGAGAGGCCGCCACGTTCCAACGCTGTTCCGTCCCTTCTCACCCCAGAAGTCGCGAGCAAAGACCTCGTGGATCGGTACGAATCCCATGACGACGCGATTCCGATCGGCGGCCTGCCGTAACTGTGCCTGTTTCGGGTCAAGAGGCATTCCCTATCTTGGATGTCACCAACGTGCGCGTGCGTGCTGCTTGCGGGGGCGTGTCGGGGTCGGGTGGGCCGGACGACAGTGGGGCGGAACTCTTTGGCTGGTTCTCCGGCGGCCCAGATCGCGCCCCAGGTCAATGGGTCAACATCGGGCAGAACCGCGTAGGAATCAACCGTGAGCAGCCGTACCTTCCAACTGACCATTCCGCAATCATCGAGTATGCGTCGGCCTCGTCGCCGGAGGCGCGGAGTCTGATGGCCGGGCGCGAAACAGAAATGACATTCCAGTGCAGATCCGCTGCGGTGCGGGGGTCGGGTGCCGGTCTCGCGGGTGTCGCGATGGACTACATCGATGTCCGGGTGGGATACCGCACGTCGGAGCCGGTCGAGGACCCGGATGCAGGCAGTGCGGACGGCAGCAGCACACCCACGAGCGACGGGGGATACCGAAGCGGCGACATCCCGGACGGCGGCACCAGTCCTTTCGACGCAGGCTACGGAGATGGCGACCTTCAGGACGGGGGCTCTTGAGCGGCGGGTGCGAGACCCAGCTCAACGCACCCCCCGCCTCTGTCGAAAGAACTCCACCTGCCACTTCTGCACGTTCGCCTCATGGCAGGCAAGATCGGGGCAGAACACATGGCTGCCATCGTTCTTGGACACGAAGAACATGTCCCGGCAATCCGCGGGATGCAGCGCCGCCGCCAGCGCGGCCTCTCCGGGGTTCGCGATCGGCCCCGGCGGCAGCCCCTTGATGACGTAGGTATTGAACGGCCCCGGCGTATCCAGATCGACGCGCTTCAGATTCCCCTCGAACTTCCCCGTCCGCTGGATGATGTCGTAGATGACCGTCGGGTCCGTCTGAAGCTTCATCCCTTTGGCAAGCCTATTGTGGAACACGCATGAAATCCTCGGCCGTTCGTCGGGCTGCCCGGTCTCCTTCTCGATGATGCTCGCCAGCACCACGGCCTCGCGCATCGACAGCGACACCGCCGGCAAGCGCTGCGCATTGGCGGCGGCCCAGGCTTTCGCGAATCGTCCCGCCATCAGGCGCAGCGCGCAGGGGACGCCGCACTTGCGCGGCACGAGGTATGTATCCGGAAAGAGATACCCCTCCATCGTCCTCTGCCCGCCGGCGCCGAGCGGAAGCGAATACGTCGTCCCGATCGTTTCCAGAAACGCCGGATCCCGCGCCAGCCGCACGAACTCCGCTGCCGCGCCGATGCCGGCCTCCTCGACGACCTGCGCCTGTTCCTCCAGCCTCAGGCCCTCCGGAATCGTGACCTTGAGTTCAATCACCTCCCCTTTGAGCAATCGGTCGATGATTTGATCCGGCGACTGCGCCGCCGCGGGATCGAACAGATACTCGCCGGTCTTGAGCCTTCCCGCGACCCGCCGCAGATACCGCACGTCGCGGTAGAACGACACCGCGTCGTCCACGGCGCCGGCCGCGGCGAGCAGATCCGACACCACCCGCGGCCCGGCTCCGGCCGGCACCTCGACCACGCACTTCTTCGGGACCGCGTGCGGCCGCGCGGCCCACGCGACGAGCGCCGTGTACTGCTCCCACACAACCGCCGCAGCACCCAGCGCGAGCAGCAGCAGCGCCGCCCCTGCCACGAGGAGGAATCGCTTCATCCCGGGTCCTCGCCGGCGGGCCGCCCGGCGTCGAGCCAACTGCGCAGGATGAACTGCGCCGCCAGCATGTCCACCACCGCCTTGCGCCGCTCGCGCCGCACGCCGCCTTCCTTCAGCGCCTCCTCGGCCTCGAACGTCGTGAGCCGCTCGTCCCAGAGCAGCACCGGCCTGTCCGTCGCGGTCTTCAGCCGCTGCGCGAATCGGCGGGTTTTCAGCGCGCGCGGGCCCTCGGTGCCGTCCATGTTGATCGGCCATCCGACGACGAAGCGCTCGACCTCGCGGCCCTCCAGCATGCGTGCCAAGGCCGGGAAATCGTGCCGATCGCCCGAGCGCAGGACGGTGCCGACGCCCTGGGCCGTGATCCCGAGGTCGTCCGTGACGGCCACGCCCAGGGTGCGATCGCCTACGTCGAGTGCGACGACGGTCACGGCCGCATCTGTACCACGTCGTCCGCTGTCGCTGCATCAGCGTCAGGACGAGCACGCGGGCGCGCAGCCCTCACCCCCCGGCCCCTTCTCCACACGGGCCAGGGACGCACAGCTCGTTTCATCGTCGTTGCGGCCCGGTGGAGAGGGGAGAAGTGCATCGCGGACCGCTCGGCAAGCGGCGAATCGAGGCGCGGCAGCCCTCCCCTCTCCACCGGGCCGCTGTGCGATCGAAAGGGCAGTGCGGTTGTGGCCCGTGTGGAGAGGGGTCGGGGGTGAGGGCCGGGCGGCGAGCCTGGCGATCGGCACTCCCGTGCCAGGCTCCGGGCGTGCGTACGCTCGTTACCGTCGTGTAGTCGCCACGAACGCCTCGTGAATCCGCCGGGCCCGCTCCGCCGGCTCGTCCGCGCCCGCGATGTCCCCGATCACCGCCGCCATGCGCGCCCCGGTCGCCGCCACCGCGGGCACGCGCTCCAGCGTGATGCCCCCGATCGCCACGACCGGCACCTTCCCGGCCAGCGCAACCGCTTTCGCCAGCCGCTCGCACCCCTGCACCGGCGCAGCGCCCGGACGGCTGCTCGTCTCGAAGACCGGCCCGTAGCCGAGGTAGTCCGCTCCGGCGACCAATCCCTCGCGCACCTGCTCCGCGTCGTGTGTAGATACACCGACCAGAAAGTCGACCGCCCGGTCGGCTGCAAGCTCTGCCACGACCCGACGGACATCCTCGACCGTCAGGTCCTCCTGCCCCACGTGAACGCCGTCCGCACCGCAGATCAGCGCGACGTCCAGCCGGTCGTCCACGACGAACAGCGCCCCGGCCTCGTGGCACAGCCCGGCGAGCTCGCGCCCCACCCGAACGAGCTCGCGCCCGTCCGACCGCTTGTCGCGGAGCTGCACGATGCCCGCTCCCGCGTCCAGCAGCGCCCGCGCCAGGCGCAGGGTCGCCTTCGCGTCGGCCTCCGTGGGGCCCGCGATGCCGTACAGCCCCTTCAGTCCGGTGGGAAACATCGGGTGCGGCCTCTCTCCCCGGCCGGTCGACCGAACGTCGGGTCGAGGCGCGCGCGGGGGCCGTCGTCGAGCCCCACCTTCGCGCGAAATCGCCTTGCTTCGCAAGGGATTCCGCCTTTGACAGGTACACCGGGCCGCGCTAGGTTGCGCGCCCCGCGCCGCCGCCCGCGACGGCCGAGAACACGGCGGCCTGCGCCGCCGCACGAGGAAACGCCCGACATGAGCGAGAACGAGCCGATCCAGTACGACAAGCGCACGGTCGCCCGCTATGTCAAGCGGGGGACCATCCACGAGAAGGACTACGAGAAGCACCTGAAGTCCCTGCCGGACGTGGCCGACAAGGGCGAGCCTGTCCAGGCCGAGCCGCCCGAGAGCGACGGCGCTCCGACCCGGTAGAGCCGGCTTCAAGAGCCGGCTTTCGACTTTCGGCTTTCGGAAAAGCCGGCATCGAGCGGCTCGCACACGAGCCGGAAGGATGTCCATATGACGCGGCGCATCGTTTCGTTGGTGACAGTCGCCGTCGGGCTCGCGCTGGCGGTGCCCGCGCACGCGGCGCAGGTTTCCACGCGCCGCAACCGCACCGTGCTGGCCGTCGAGCGGGTGCGCGACGCGGTCGTCCACATCTCGACCGAGCAGCTCGTCGTGAGCAAGCAGCGCAACGAGCTGCACGAGGCGTTCGACGCGTTCTTCCGCGACTTCGACGAGCCGCGCCCGCAGGAGGCCACCACCCGGCCGCTCGGGTCGGGCGTGGTCATCGATCCGGCCGGCTTCGTCATGACGAACTACCACGTCATCGCGAACGGTGCGCGCATCCACGTGAGCAGCGAGCCCGGAAAAGAGTGGCTCGCGCGCGTCATCGGCACCGACCCCGACAGCGACATCGCCGTGCTGAAGGTCGACGGCGACCAGCCGTTCCCGTTCGCCGTCATGGGCTCGTCCGACGACCTGATGATCGGCGAAACCGCCATCGTCATGGGCAATCCGTTCGGGCTGTCGCGCACCGTGAACGCCGGCGTCGTCTCCGCCACGCACCGCGCGGCACGCGCCGGCGGACGCACCTACTACGACCTCGTCCAGACCGACGCCGCCATCAACCCCGGCAACTCCGGCGGGCCGGTCGTCAACGGCGACGGCGAGATCTTGGGCGTCGCCACCGCGCTCGCCGCCACCGGCCGGGGCACCGGCTTCGCCATCCCCATCGAGCGCGCAAAGAAGATCGCGCTCGACATCATCCGCAAGGGCGATCAGAAGTACGCCTACCTGGGCCTCGACCTGCAGAGCGTGACGAACGAAATCGCGCGCTCGCTGGGCGTCCAGGTGCGCCGCGGCGCGAGCATCGTCGCGCTGGAGCCCAAGAGCCCCGCCGAATTCGCGGGCCTGCGCGTGGGCGACGTCGTCAGCGCCGTCGCGAACAACCCCGTTCAGGACGCCGCCGAGGCGCTGTACCTGCTGCGAGACCTCGCGGTGAACGGCCAGGTGGCTCTGGAGATCCACCGCGGCCCCGAGCGCCGCAACGTGACGCTCGTCGCGGGCGAGTTCCCGCTCGATCGCGCCGAGGCCGTGTTCGCGCGCAAGATCGGCGCCGCCGTGAACGAGGTGAGCGGCAGCCAGGCCAAGCGCATGGACATGTACGTGGAGCAGGGCATCGAGGTGCGCGCCGTGAACCGCGACACGGCCGCGGCGCGCGCGGGCCTGGCGCCCCACGACATCATCCGCGCGGTCAACTCCATGGAGGTCTCGAAGCTGGCCGACTTCCGCGCCGCCGTGGCGCGGGCGCGCAAGAGCGGCCAGGCCGTGCTGCTCATCCAGCACGGGTTCCAGCTCGAACAGGTGCACTTCGACTTCTACTGAGTATACCGAGTATCGGGAGAGCCCGATGGCGCAAACGGGCGACGGCGAAGGCTTCAAGGTGACGGATCGGCGCCGGGCCGGGCGAGGCGAGCCCGATGCGCCCGCCGGGAAGGAATCCACGTCGGAAGCCGCCGGCGCCGGCGAGGCACCGAAGCCGTCCGCCGCGGCCGAAAGCGAGACGGTCCGCGAGGTGCCGCCCATCGACTTCGCGACGTTCCTGCTGTCGCTCGCCTCGACCGCTCTCATCCACCTGGGCGTCAACCCGGACCCCGTCGGCGGCAAGACCGAGATCGACCCGGTGCTGGCGCGACAGACCATCGACATCCTTGGGATGCTGCGCGAGAAGACGCGCGGCAATCTCTCCGACGACGAGCAGCACTTCTTCGACGCGCTGCTCTACGACCTGCGGATGCGTTACGTCGAGATCGCCGGGCGGCAGTGAAGCCATGGGCAGGAACCGTCGCATCGGACAGGAGCCCGGCACGGAAGTGCCGGCGTTGAAGCCCAGCACGGAAGTGCCGGGGCATCGCAGTGCCGCGGCCTCCAGGTGCCCGGCTCCGCTGCGGAGTACTGCCGTGTCCGTCCTGAATCGCCCGCTCCGCGCGCTCGCCGTCGTCTGCATCGCCGCTTGGCTGCTGCCCTCATGCAAACCGGACTACCCCAAGTGCAAGAAGGACGCACACTGCGCCGAAAAGGGCGAGGTGTGCGTCGAGGGCCTGTGCCGGGAGTGCGGCAAGGACGCCGACTGCCGCGAAGGCTTCACGTGCCGCGACGGAGCCTGCCTCCCGCAGGCCGAGTGCCGTCTGGACGCGGATTGCGGCGCGGGCCGCCGCTGCCGCCAGGGCCGCTGCGGACCCGAGTGCGGCGCCGACGCCGACTGCGCCGCGGGCCTGAAGTGCCGCGAGAGCCGCTGCGTCGCCGGGCCCGAGTGTACGAAGGGCGCCGACTGCGGCGAGGGGAAGATCTGCAGGGACTCCAGGTGCGTCGAAGCACCACCCGCTGAAACGCCCGCGGAGCCCGTCGAGGACGCCGAGGCCCGGCGCCTGCGGGAGCTGCAGAACTGCACGCCGCAGACCGTGTATTTCGGCTTCAACGAGGCGGCGCTCGACGACGCTGCACGCGCGGCGCTCGACAGGAATGCCGAGTGCGCGCGCGCCCGCAACAAAGGTCTGACGATAGAAGGTCACGCGGACGAGCGAGGCACGGAGGAGTACAACATCGTGCTGGGCGAGAAGCGCGCGAACGCGGTGAAGCGGTATCTGGCCGGACTGGGACTCGCGGAGGCGCTCGTGAAGACCGTGAGTTTCGGCGAGGAGCGCCCGGCCGACGAAGGGCACAACGACGCCGCCTGGATGCGCAATCGCCGCGCGGAGTCGAAGTTCCGCTGAAACGCGCACGGGACGACGCCGCGCCCGCCCGCTGTTGGACCGGGGGCGCGCCCGTCCCGCGCCGGAGCCGTCGATGATCGAGGTGCATTCCGTCCGGATGACGCGCGTCGTTCTTCATCCTTCATCCTTCATTCTTCATCCTGCCTTGCTCGCGCTGGGCCTGCTGGGCGCCGGCTGCTGGGTGCCCATCGAGCAGGGCCAGGCGATGGAAGCCGACATCGTCAAGACCAAGGCCGAGCTGGCCGCACAGCGCAAGGCCGCCGACGAGTCCGACGCCCGCATCCGTGCCGAGCGCGAGAAGCTGCGCGGCGACATGGATCGGCTCAAGACCGACCAGGACGCCGCCATCAAGCGCGTGGACGCGAAGGTGCGCGAGGTCGGCGACGCGCTCGACAACCTCAACCGCAGCGCGCGCAAGGCCGGCGCGGACCTGGGGGTGGAGCTGGAGGAGGCCCAGGGCGAGATCTCGCGCCTGCGCGGGCAGCTCGAGGAGGCGCAGGCGCGCCTGGCCGGCGTCGAGCAGGCTGTGACGCAGCTTCGCGCGGACCAGGAATCGCGCCTCGCGGCGGCGACCGAGAGGACGCGGATCGAGGACGAGGTGCGGCGCAAGGCCGATGCCGCCGCACGCCTGGAGGAGGAGCGCCGCAAGGCCGCCGCCCAGCGCCCCGCCGACAAGGAGGAGTTCTACAAGCTCGCCAAGGACCGCCTCGACCAGGGCGACACCGCCCAGGCGCGCCAGCTCTTCTCCGAGTTCCTGCTGAAGTGGAAGGAAGACGCACTCGCACCCAACGCGCAGTACTGGCTGGGCGAAACATTCTATGCAGAGAAGAAATATCGCGAGGCCATCTTCGAGTTCCAGAAAGTACACGACGCGTGGCCGAAGAGCGACAAGGCCGCCGACGCCATGCTGAAGATCGCGATGGCGTTCGAGGGGCTGGGCCTGGCCGACGACGCGTCGGTCTTCTACGAGGACCTCGCGCGCAGCTACCCGAAGAGCCCCGCCGCGGCCAAGGCGAAGGAGCGCCTGGACGCCGGCGCGAAGAAGAAGACGAAATAGCGATGGCGCAGGGCTCCCAGCGCGTGCTCGTGCTCGGGGCCGGCGGCGTCGGCGCTCCGGCGGCGATGCGTCTCGCGGCCGCGGGCGTGCCGGTCACCCTCGTCGACGACGACCGCGTGGACGCCTCGAACCTCGGCCGCCAGGTGCTCTACGGCGATGCGGACACGGGCGAGTTCAAGGCGATCGCCGCCGTGCGTGCTTTGCAGGAGCGCTTCTGCACTCCGGCGTCGGCGCGCGTCGAGCGCTTCGGGCGCGACGAACGGTCGCTTGCCTTGGTGTCGTCGCACGCGCTCGTCGTCGACGGGACCGACAACTTCGCGACGCGGTTCGCGGCGAACGACCTGTGCGTGCGTGCGGGCGTGCCGCTGGTACACGCGGCGGCGGTGGGATGGACGGGGCAGCTTCTCGCGGTGGTGCCCGGCGAGACCGCGTGTCTGCGATGCCTCTTCGAGGACGAGCCGCCGCCGGGCGCGGCGCCGAGTTGTTCGCAGGCGGGCATCGTGACGCCGCTGGTGGGCCTCGCGGGCGAACGCGCCGCGGCGATGGCGCTGGAGCTTCTCGCGGGGGGGCGGCCGGAGGAATGCGACGCGCTGCGGATTGTGGATGCGCGCTCGGGGCAGACGCGGCTGGCGCGCGCGGGGCGCGATCCGGAATGCCGCGCGTGCGGCTCGGGGACTCGGCTGCCGCTCGCGCCGGCGCCGGAATGCGGCGCGGTGCTGGACATCACGGACGAGCGGTGCCCGATGACGTGGGTGCGCACGAAGCTGGCGCTGGAGTCGATGGCGCCGGGAGCGGTGCTGGAGGTGCTGCTGGGCAATGGCCCGATGCTGCGCAACGTGCCGCACAACGCGGAGCAGGAGGGGCACGAGATCGTGTCGTTCGAGACGCTGGAGCCGGATCGGCACAGGCTGCGGATCCGGCGGTCGGACGGGACATGCTGACCGACGCGCGGATTCGCCGGTTTTCGAGGCAGATTCTGCTTCGCGACGTCGGGGGCGCGGGGCAGGCGAAGCTGCTCGGCGCCTGCGTGCGGGTGCCGCTGCTGGACGAGCGCGGGCGCTCGTGCGCGATGTGGCTGGCGCGCGCGGGTATCGGAGCACTGGCTCTGCCGGACGACAGGACGCCGGCGCCGGCCTGCGATCCGTCGGGTCTGCTGCTGGCGTCGGATGCGGGGCGGCCGATCATCGAGGCGGTGCGCGAGAGACTGCGGTTCCACGCTCCGCACCTGGCGTTCCGGAACGGGGCGGATGCCGAGGCCGAGGCCGGCGGACCGGATGCGGCGCTCGCGGCGATTCGCCATATTCTGTCGGTGGTGTAATCAGGCGCCGAGGGCGTCGACGACGCCGTAGATGACCTCGGCACGCCTGCGTCCGGTCACTCTCTCGACGCCGAGCCGTCGCAGTTCCGTCCCCGTGGACGCGTCCTTGATCACCACGCGTCTTCTCGCCGTGCGACGCGCGAGCGCGAGCGCCTCGGAGGTCAGCGGCCTCGGGTCCGCGAGCTTGCGCAGCACCTCGAAGTCGGGCGCTGCCATGCGCGGGTCGCGGAACATCGGGTCGAAGTAGACGACGTCCACGGAGCCGGGCGGCGACTGCGCGAGAAACGCCCCGAAATCGCCCGGTTCCAGCGCAATGCGCCCCGTCACCTCCGGGGCCGGGCGAGGCCAGGAATGCAGGCCCGCCAGCGCCAGCGCAGCGAGCACGCCGCTCGACTCGCGGGCGACGACGCGCCCGCTCGCGCCCACCGCCCACGCGAGCACCAGCGAGTCGGTTCCGTAGCCGAAGGTCGCGTCGAGAACGGTGTCGCCCTCGTGCAGATCGCAGGCGATCGGAAGCGGATCGTCCTCGTCGCCGCGGCGAAGCCGGCGCAGCCGCACGAGCCCCAGCCCGGGATGCGACTTCACCGTGCGCCCGCCCACGACCATGTGCGCCGCCTGCCGCTCCAGCACCACCATCGCGGGCGCGCGCCGGTCGGGACGTCTCCGGAATTCCAGTCCGCAGCGTGCGGCAATCGCCTGCGCACGCGCGACGATTTCGGGCCCCGCGGTCTGCGAAACCGTGACGATGGACCCCGACGGCGCTTCCGTCATGCAGCGCCCCCGTAGCCATAGCAGCGCCAGATCCGGAACGTGCGCACGACGCGTTCCGCGCGCCGGATTTCGACGACACGCGGCTCGTCGCAGCGCTCCAGACGCATGCGCTGCTGCGGCGTCTCCCGGAAGCGGTCGTCCCCCACGTAGACGACGTCCGCGCCGGCCGGGGGCGCCGCGCGTCCCAGGATGAAGTCGAACGCGTCCGTGCGCGCCGTGGGGCAGGTCATCGGAGGCGAGTCGCCCGTGGCGAACGCAACCTGCCCGCACATCGTGTAGTGCCCCGCGGCCGAGACGACGGGCACGCCGGGGCGCGGCTGCGCAACTTCCTTCACGGCCGCGGCCGTCTCCCGCCATCCGACCAGGTCCGTGGACCAGTCCTTGCGGGGTGCATACGACGCGGGCATGAGCCTCACCCCGAGGTCGGTGTAGAGATGCACGTGCGCGGCGGCGAGCGCCACCGCAGGCAGGGCGAAGGAGAATACAGTCGCCGCCCGCACGAGGCGAGGCCGGGTAAGTTGCAACGACAGAATATATAGCGACAGAATAACAATTCCGGGGAGGTATCCGAGGGCGGTCCACTGCGGCTCCGAGTCGCGCGCCCTGAGGATCAGGTACAGGTTGAACAGAAGGGACGGCCATCCGAGGTGCCGCAACCCCGTCGAATCCCGGCCCAGACCGAACGTGCAGGCGGCGGCGCCGACGGCGAGAAAGGGCGAGTAGTACGCGAGCTGGCCCGCGACGAGCTTCCCGACGTTGGCCGCCGTGACCGCGCCGGGACGGGCGCCGTGATACGTCCATGTCGCCCAGTCGTGCTGCAGGTTCCACAGGAGCACGGGCGACGCGACGGCAGCGGCTAGCAGAAGCCCTGCTGCAAACCACGGCGTGAGCAGGCGCCCGCGGAGCTCGCGGCGCGCCGCGAAAAGTCCGAGAACCGAGAGGGCCATCACGGACGACGAGAGCTTCGAGAGCAGGGCGAAGCCGAGCAGGGCGCCCAGAATCAGCGGATCCGCGGGCCTCGGCCGATGAATGGCGGTGGCCGTTGCCAGAAGCACCAGGCTCCCGAAGAAGAGGACGGGAGCGTCCGGCGAGGCGGCGATGCCGGATGCGAGAAACCCCGGCACGAGATACGCGACGGCGACCGTGCGCAGGGCATCGGATTGCGATCCGCCGACCGTGCGCGTCGTGCGGGCCAGCGCCCATGCGCTCCCGGCGTTGAGCAGCGCGGGGACGAGACGCACGCCGAAGAGCGTGTCGCCGAAGGCCGCCGTCGAGAGCCGCACCAGGACCGCGATCATCGGCGGATGGTCGAGGTAGTTCGCCTGCAGATCGCGCGACCATGCCCAGTAATAGGCTTCCGCATCGCCGAGCCAGAGTGTCGCGCCGACGATCAGATGCCAGGCCGCGACCGCCCCGATGACAAGCCAGGCAGCCCGCCCGATGCCCGCGTCCGCACGGTCCGTCGGACCGCTCATCGGCGATCCGTCCCGCCCGCTGGGTCAAGACGGCGGCTTCTTCCGAGCCGGAGGGCGCCAGACGTGCGGCTGCCAGATGTGCTGGTGCTCTTCACGGGAGCGCCGATCGGATCAGGGCAGACCCGCCGCAGCTTGCACGATCCGCACTCGGCGCCGTTCCATACGGACTCGAAAAGGGCCGTGGTCCGGTCGATCACGTCGAAGTCCTCGGTGACGAACCCCAGCTCGAAGTTGCGCCGGTCCTCCCCCTTCGCGCCCATGCCGGCGCCCGTCAGGTTGGCACTGCCCAGGTACAGACGCGCGCGGTCGACGAGAACGGCCTTGAAATGGACCCGCGGACAGATCCGCAGCGCGAGCCCGCCGCGCACGAGCCGCTTTCGCCGGTCGAACGAGGCGCGGAACGCCCTCGACGGCAGCTCGGCATGGAGCAGCCGCAGCTCGACACCCCTTCCGGCAAGATCCGAGAGTTCCGCGAGGATCGAGCGGAACTGCTCTCCGTGCCGCACCTGCACGTCCTTCACGTTCGCGGTGGCGATCCACACCGATTCGCGGGCGGCCGGAATCCAGCCCAGGACGACTTCGCGGTACACCTCGGAGCCGGAGAGCAGACGTGCGCTCAGGGGGCGCATCGCGGCGCGCCTAGCGGCCCTTGCGGGCACCCGCCTTGCCGGCGCCGCGTCCCGGCGATTTGCGTGCGGCCGGCTTCGCAGCCTTTTTTCCTGCTTTTGCAGGGGCCTTCTTCGGCGCGGGCGCCGGGGGCGCAGGCTTCGCCGGAGCCTTCGCCGCCGGGGCCGGGGCGCCGTTTCGCCGAACGGGAGCGGTCATGCCCAGCAGCTCACGCGCCTGGGCCAGCGAGTAGACGCCCAGCAGCGCCTCGTTCCGCTTGACGATGGCCGCGCTCCAGCGCTCCTTGACCATGTGCCGGGCGACGTCCTCGGCCGGTTCGTCGGCGCCGACCTCGAAGGCGCCGCTCATCGCGTCCTCGACCGTGAGCCGTGCGGTGTCCTGATCTGTCTTGTTTTCAAGGCGATCCAAATCGTGGACGGTCACGACGCCCTGCAGCTCGCCGCTCTCGCGCACCGGCAGCACGGACACGCCCAGCTCGGTCATCATCTTGCGGGCGTCGGCCAGCAGGCTGTCGGCGCGGATGGAGCGCGCGATCGGGATCATCAGCTTTCCGACGGTCTCCGCCATGGAATCCTCGCAGCAGCGCCCGCGCCCGGCCGCTCCGCCGCCGGACACCCGGTCGACGGCCCGTCCCCGCGGGAACCGGGGCAGTCTACGACGAAACGCCCCTCGTGCGCGGGAAATTGCGACTTGCGCGATCCCGGCGGCATTCCGTCGCGCTGGACTTCGCCGTCCGGTGCCGCTATGCACGCCCCATGAGCGCCGGCGCCCTGCCCCCCTGCGGCCTGTACCGCACGACGCGCGAAATCGCCGGCGTGCCGGCGGGGCGGCTCGTCTTCTTCCACAACCACGGCGAGCCCGGGCCGGGCCTGTACCTGCCGGATGGTTGGAAACTCAACCGGGCGCGCTTCCCCGAGCGAGGCACTCCGCTGCCGGAGCCGTTCGCACAAGTCGCCTCCGCCCTGGAGCCGCTTCCCTCCGAGGGTTTCTACCGGGTGCGCGAGCCGTTTCACTGCTGCCCGAAGCGCTGCAGGCGATTCGACGCGGAGCTTCTCGTCCAGCTCGGGTACGACGCCGCCGGCCAGGCCATCGTCTTCGTTCCGGAGATGACCGAAGCAGGGCTTGCCATTCCCGCGACGGGGACCGCGGTGGAAACCTCTACACTCGGATTGCTCGCGCCGCTGCGCGTCGAGGAGTCTCCTCCGGGGGACGATTCCGCGGAGCCTGTGCGGCATTGACTCGGGCGTCGGCGGCAATCGGCCGCCGCCGACATCGCTCAAAACTGCCCGGTGGCCCGCACGAAGAATCCCTGCTGCGTCTCGTCCAGCCGCGAAAGCTCGTTGTCCGAGAACGTCGTGAAATTCCACCCGACGCCCAGCCGCAGGTAGGGCAGCGGACGGTACGCCGCCTCGACCACGGCACCATGCTTCAAGTCGCCCTGCGATGGCGCGGTCTTGCCGTCGGAAAGCTTCGCGGTTCCCTCGCTCAGGTTCGCGCTCGTCCAGAGGAAGCGGTACTCCAGCGACAGATCCACCCACGACAGCAGATGCCAGTCCACGCGGTTGGCATTGAGCACCACGTAGCTGGTCGCGTCGGGAACGCCCGTGACCTCGGCCCGAACGTGCTTGAAGGCAAGCTTGTGCGCGAGCCCTACGCGGAACGGCGTCTCGAACGAAGGCGATATGGAGATCAAATCCGCGGTCTGCGTGTCGGCCGCTCCCGTCGCGAGGTCCAGCGGCCGCCGGTCGACCACACGTCCTGCCCTCCCGAGAATCGACATCCAGTCGTATTTCACGGGGCGCAGAGAGAAGCCTGCCGTCGACTCCAGATAGCGCGCTTCCGGCGTGCTCCGTCCGAAGATGTCCGCGTAGTCGCGCGCGGCGCTCTGACGGAACGCGTCTGCGTAGACCACCCGCACAAGGAACGCCAGGTCGTCGGTCCACTTCCAGTCGACGTTGCCGAAGAAAACGAGCTGCAGGCGATCCGCGACGCCGGGCGTCGTCGCGAACTTCGGGTCGGCATTGTCCATGCGCGTCTCGAGACGCCCCGAAGCCTTGAACTTGCGGGATGCGAGGTACTCGACCCCCGCGGAAACGACGTCGCGCGACGTGGCGCCCGGCGATATCGCCGTCGCCGGAGTGAATCCCGGCGCCGCGAAAGGAGGCACTCCGAGGATGCTTCCCTGCGTCGCACCCGGCGCCGATCCCGTCTGTCCCGTCTGCGTCAGCGGATTGATGATCTGCCCGAGGAGCTGCGAGCGCTCGTAGCCTGCATTCAGGACGAGACCGGGTTTGAGCACCCAGCGGTTGTTCAGGCCGACGACCGCGCGGTTCTGCGTGCCCGACACCGCGTCGTCGAGCTGGTATTCGCCGTAGGCATGCATCCCCCTGGAAACGTCAACGCCGCCGCCGATCAGCGAGGTCGTCATGAGCTGCCCCGAGCGCGACAGGAGGCGTTCGCTCGCGTAGACGCTCGCGGTTTCCGAGAGCCTGCTTCCAAGGGAAAGCTGCGTCGCGTTTTCGCCGTTCCAACGGACAGACTCGGCGAGCGAGGCGACGAGGTATTCGTTGAGCTTGTAGGAGGCGCCCGCCGTCGTCGTCATGCGGTCCTCCCAGGAGGGAAGCTGCCTGGCATCGCCGCGGACGATTCCTTCCTGGGCAAGCGTGAGCGTCAGGTCGGGCAGGGGCTTGTAATGGCCGCCCGCGAGCACGGTGTCGGTGAAGATTCCGTCACGCGCGACTGCCGGCTGCGCGGTGTAGCTGTCGGCGTACTCCGCGATCGCACCCCATTTCGTCTCGGTGTGCCGATACTGAAGGCCTGTCAGACGCCGGTATATGGTGCTCGTCTGGAAGCCTGCCTTTGAGGGATCCGCGTCGATTTGGCTCTCGACGGAGTCGTGTCGCAGCGCGACGGCGTCCTTCGGGGTGATGGGCCAGCGGAGCTGTCCGCCGTACTTGGTGGTTCCCTGTTCCATCAGCCCGCCGTTCATGTAGTAGCCCGGGTCGAACATCTGGAACCACGCGCGGCCCTGCAGAAGCTCTCCCGGTCTGCGCAGAAGCTCCGCGAGCTCCGCGGCGCCCTCGAACTTGAACGCCTGGCGATGTTCCGCGCACGTCGGATCCGTCGACCCGTCGAGGCATCGTCCGCCCATCGGGACGTAGCTGAGGCCGCCGTCCGACGAGAAAAAGCTCGACGCGTCGGAGCCCTGCGACTGCGCGTATTCCACCTTCGCGTACGTGCGCTCGCTCTTCCGGCTTCCCAGCTCGACGCCCCAGAGGCGGTACGGATCCCCCGAGCCATGGCTCTCCTGCACGATGCCGCCGCCGAGGCTCAGCAGGCCGCCGAAGAAGCTCTGCCGCGCATGGCCGCCCGCGACGCCGCCCTGATCGCCTGTCAAATCCCGGAATTCGTAGTCGACGACCACGAATACCGGATTGCCGTTGAGAATCGACGACAGATTGTGGTTCACGAGGAACATCGGGTCGGCCGTGGACGCAAGCGGTTCCTTGAACAGGATGCGTCCGTCGACGTATCCGGGGACGTAGTCCACGTAACGCACGCGCTCGCTGCGCGAAAGCTCCATGCCGGTGTCGCGATCGCGCACGACGAGAAGCACGCGCTCGGTTCCCTCCATCACGTTGCCCGACTGCAGGTAGTAGACGCTTCCGCCCGTGGCGCGCAGCTCGACGTGCCCGTGGCGCATGCGGTCGTCGCCGGGGGCGCCCATGAGCTGCACGTCGGTGCGGATCTTCGGCGTCCAGTCGCGGTGGAACCCGATTTCGCCTCCGTAGAGCGTCCGGTCGTAGCGCAGCAGCTCGCTTCCGCCGAGGCTCGTGCGGAAATCGCCGTACATGACGTGGCTTTCGTCCAGGTCCGCGCGTGCGTAGACCGGGCCGCGCGCGGGGGCTTCCTGCACGGGCGTCGAGGCATCGCCGAAGATCGGATACGCACGGCTCGTGTCGTTGACGCCGCGGAAAGAGGCATCCTCGCTTCGGCGCGTGCTGTCCACGTTCGCGCTCAGGCGGAGGGACTTGAAGAAACCGCCCAGGCGATTGGACACGTCGAGCTCGCCGCTTGCCGTGCCTGCGACCTTGCCGCCCGCGAAAAGGCTCCGCTTGCCGCCGATCTTCAACTCCGCGGCGTCGATGCCCTGCGTCTGGCCTCCGTTGCCGCCCAGTTCCGCGTCGGCGAGGCCCATCACGAAGAGGCCCTTGGGCTCCACCGTGTACCGGCGCTCGATGGCCGCGATGCTCCCGCCGGGGTCCTTCGCGGTGATGACGACCTTCTGGTCGCCCGGAGGCAGGTCGACGATCCTGCGGAACACGCCTGTCTCGTCCTGCTTCACGACCACGTCGTTGACGCGCACCTCGTTGGATGGATCGCTCGTGCCGCGGATGGCGAGGCGCGTGGAGGCGAGCCTAGCGCCGTCGCGCGGAAGAGTGGCCAGAAGCTTCAATGCGACGATTTCGGGCGGCGCGTCGTCGGCGCGCATCGCCACGATGATCTTGTCGCCGACCCGTTCCTCGACCGGTTCGGGGGGGGGAGCGGCGACCGGCGCGGGCGCGGCCACCACGGGCGCCGCGGCGGGGTCGGGGGCCGGCGGAAGGGGAGGCAATTCCGGCACAGCCGCGGGCTTTGTCTCCGCGACCGGCGCGGGCGATGCCTCGGGAATCGGGACAGGCGGCGGTTCGGGGATCGGGGCCGGCGGCACCTCGGTCGTCGCCGCGGGCCGCGCGTCGACCGGTGCTGTCGCAGGTGCCTCGGCAGGCTTCGGTGCAGGCGCCTCGGCGGGCGGCAGGGTCGCCTTCGCAGGCTCCGTCGCCGGCGGGGGCGCGGTGGGCGGCGGTGGTGCCGAGGTGCCCGCGGGTTCGGGCGTCGAAGCCGCGGGCTTTGCAGGAGCGCTATCGGTGGGCGCCGAGGCCGGTGCGGGCGCAGGAGGCAAGGCGAAGTCCTGCGATTGCTGCGGACCGGAGAGCTGCCGGCGTTTCCGCGGTTCCGGCGCAGGCGATTCGGCAGGCTTCTCCGAGGGTTTCTCCGTGGCCGCAGGCTTCGCCGACGGCGCGGCCGCAGGCTTCTGCTCGGACGTTCCTTCGTCGATGGGGGGCAGCCCTTCTAGGTCGGGAAGCGGCAGCACGTCGGTGCCGGCCTGGGCGAAGAGCGTGCGAGGCAGGCTGCGCCGGCTCTGTCCCGGCCTGTCCACGTGCGGTTCGGGCGTGGGCATCTCGACGCGCTGCACGACGAGGCGCCCGTCGGAGCCTTCGACGCGGATCTCGATCGGGCCCGCGGGCAGGGACGAGAACACCATGCGGAAGGAATCGTCGCCCACAGGCAGCGCTTCCGTTCCGTTGACCGTCACGCGGACGGTCGCCGGCTGCGCGGGAATCACGGGAAGCTTCGTCGCCGTTCGGATTTCGACGCGCCGGTTCTTCTCGCGGTTGCGCACGCCGAGATTCGGGACCAGCGGATTGGCTCCGCCGCGTCCCACGGCCTGGAGGCGGTCGCCGGGAATCCCGAGATCCACGAGCATGGCGCGCACGGCCTTGGCGCGTTCCACCGTGAGTTCCAGCGTCTGGTTGGAGTCGCTGTGTCCCTCGACGAGGACGGACCCTTCCGTCTCCTCCAGTTTCGCAGCCGCCTTCTGCAGCGCCTTGCGCGCGCCGGGCTTGAGCTTTGCGTTGTCTGCCTTGGCAAAGAGTTCCGACGCGGGCAGGGCGACGGAATAGGCGGCCGTGGGCTTCCATGCGAGCACCGGTCTGCGGGAGGTCGAGACCCGGTTGCCCGCGGCGTCGGAGGCGCTGAACTGGAAGGCATAGGCGCCCGCGGAGACCTTCACGCGGCCCTTGTCGCGTCCGGACCATTCGAGCGACGAGGGCGGCGGGCCGGAGCCTTCGAAATGGTGCAGCAGGTTGTTGCCGGAATCGGCGAAGTCGAGACGCCACTCGGAAGCGCTGCCGGGCAGCACGACCGTCCAGCGCAGCGGCTCGCGCGGCCCCGCGTCTCCCAGTTCGACGATGCCTCCGTTGGCGAGCGTCGCGTCGGCCGCGAGCATCGGCAGCGCCACCTCGACGCCTCCGACGGTCGCGCGCGCTTTGCGCAGGTCGACGACGACGGGCACCTCGCCGGCGGGAACGGCAGGGACGTGCGGCCCGGGGACCCAATCGCATTCGAGCGTCTCGCCGCTCCGCGCGACGACTCGGGGGACGACATTGCCTTTGTCGGGACGAGGCACCTCGACCCGGAAGCGTCCGCCGGCGTCAAGAGAAACGGATTTCGCGTCGACCGTCGCAGACGGTTCGGCGGCGGCAGGACCGGGGACCGCCGCGGGGGGCGGCTCGGGGGGCGCGGGCAGGTCTGCAGACAGAATGATGCGGCGGTTCGCCTCGCGCGCCTGTGCCAGAACCTTCTTGTCGGCCTTCTTTCCCTTTGCAGGCGGAGGCACGACGACAAGGGGCTCCGAAGCGCCCCTGGGGTGGATTTCGACGCGGCTGCCCTTCACGCCCACCGAGACGAAAAGGCCGACGACGAGCTTGGCCTGCTTCTCGGTGATTGCCTGAGCCTTCCTGCCGTCCGAAGGATCCCCGTGGACGGTGACCGCGATCCTGCCCGCCTCGGCCGGGAGCAGCGCGGCGAAATCGGCGACGCCGGTAATAAGCTCCGCCGTGGGCTTGCCTTTGGCGTCGAAGAGGGTGCCGGTCAGCGTGCGCGCGTATTCCGGTTTCCCTGCCGCCGCCGGCGGAGTTGCATTGGGATCCTTCCAGCCGACGCCGAAAGCGCGCGGAGCGGTCCGACGGCGCACGCCGGCCCCGGCGTCCAGTTCGAGCCACTGCAGGTAGCGTGCACCGCGCGCGAGCAGCGGATGCCCGGCGTCGTCGCCGCCGTCCCATCCGACGGTGCCCGGCAGCGCTCCCGACCCCTTTGCGCGGTGCAGTTCCTTGCCCGACGCGTCGGCGACGACGAGCGCCCATGCGCGGGTCAGCGGGCCGGGGGCGGCGAAGACGCGGAACAAAAGCGCGGGCACGGTGCCGTCCGCGTTCAGCGGGACATTCTGTGCCTCGTAGGCTCCGGCGGGAAGCTGCAGTCGCGCGTCGGCCGACGGGGCGCGCACCGGCACGCCGTCCACCTGCAGTTCCAGGGGCTCCACGGCTCCGGTGACGACGAGGGTCGCCGGAGGCGGAGGAGGAGCCGGAGGCGGGGGAGGCTCCTTCGGAATGTCGCGCGCGACCCGGACCCGATCCGGCCTGGCCTCGGGCAGATCGCACGCAATCGGGAAGTTCATGCGCAGGTCGAGACCCGGCGTGAGGTAGAGCGTCTGTCGCAATGCTTTGCCCGCGTCCACGCCCGGGACCAGCGAGCGGGCGTCGAGCTTGAACAGATGCATTCCCGGGCGCAGGCCGGCGAAATGGAACTTCCCCTCGTCGTCGGTCTCGACGAAGAAGCCGTTGTCCGCGTAGACCCGCGCGGCCCCGACGCCGTTCTCGCCGGGCGTCTGGATTCCATTGGCGTCGTCGTCGCAGAATACCTTGCCGACGACCACCGATTCCTCGAAGAGGGTTTCCCACAGGACGCGCACCAGGGCCGTTGCGTCGCGGGTCACGCGGACGCCCTCGTATTCGCCGTGGGCGGCATTGAGGTAGTCGCCCGGCTTCGCCGCTCCGGTGACCGCAAGCGTGTAGCGCAGAATCAACGTCTCGCCCGCCTTCAGGTCGTACGGGCCGAAGCGCGCCACGCGTCCGGCGCCCTCGAATACGCCGGACGGATCCGCTTTCGCGTCGGCGCAGTTCGTTCCGTTGGCCTCGCCCGACGTGCGGGGACAGGTGTCGGAGGTGTTGAGACCGCCGCGACGGAGGGCACGGGCGCTGCCGCGGACGTAGCGCAGGTGTTCCGGGAGCACGTCCACGACGGTGAGTCCGCCCGGCGTTCCCGCGACGAGGTCGCGGCCGGAGGCATTGACGACCGCCACGGTGTACGTGACGAATTCACCGACGTGGACCGCGCTGCGGGATGCCTGCTTGACGATCCGCAGCGAATCCTGAAGGGAATCCAGCGGAATGTTGTTGCCCGCCATCGCGTCGTCGACACCGAATGGTTGTGAATAGCGTTCGTACCACGGTGATGTGGCCGGGCTGTCTGTCGGGCGGTGGCGCAGCGACGACGCGCCGTTGCCGATGCCTGGTTGCGGCGGCCGTGCCGTCGAGGGGAAGGACAGCGTTCCTGCCGGAGGCACGACGAAGACGCGGAGCGTCGCCGGGTCCGTGCCCGCGACGGCAGGCGGGAGGTCGAACTTGTACGCGCCCGTGGAAACGGTGCGCTGTCCCTGCTGCTTGACCGCCAGGCATTTTTCGCCGACGCGGCGGGGGAGCTTCAATCCGACGTCCGGGTCCGAGACTTCGGCAATCGGCGAGGCATCTTCGTCGCAGGACGGTGGAAGCTTGTCGAGCATGGAATCGTCGTAGAACAGAAACACGCGGGAATCCGACACCGCCGTCCTGTCGCCGGAGCGGTAGACGATTCCCGTGGGCCGCATCATGCCGTCGACGATGCGGGTTTCGCCTGCGACGAGATGCTCCGCCGCGCCGGAGGCGTAGAAGGTGCCTCCCGGCGAAAGGAAGGCAACCTCGTAGTCGCCCGGCAGCACGTTGAGCACCGCGAAGCTTCCGGTGTCGTCCGAAAAGAGCGAGCGGAGCACCGTCGCTGGTGTGGTTTCTCCGTTGCGCCTCTGCCGCACCTGCACCTGGAAGCCGGGGTAGGGTGCGTCCGCGGAGGCGTCGAATCCCGCCTTGTCGTCGAGGTCTTCCCACACGCGTCCGACGATGGCCGCTGCGCCGCTGATGCCTCCCACCACCGCGTCGCGCACGAGGTCGAGAGGTTTGCGATCCGTGCGCAGACATCCCGGCGTTTCGCACCACGTGAGCGAGGCAACCTCGTGGAGTACGCGACCCGCGGGGACCTTGTCGCCGACCGTCGCGGCGAAGACGACGGTCCCGCGCCGGCCCGCGGCAATCGAGGCGCTCTTGCCGGTGACGAGCGAAATCCCGTCCGTCACGTCGCCGCGCGCGTCCAGTCCGACCTCGTCCACGACGCTGTTCGTGACGTAGGTGAGGCCGTCGGGGAGCGTGCTCGTGAGCTCGACGTCGGCCGCAGCGCCGGCGCCGGTATTGTGGACGGTGAGCGTGTAGCGCAGCAGATCACCGGGCATGACGGACCCGCCGTTCAGGTCCTCGAGCGTCAACGCCGACGGGCCGAGGTCGGGGACGGCTGCGCCCGCGATGGGCACGTATGCCGGCTGGTCGCCCGGCAGAGCAGGGTCGGAGTCGGTGAGCTGATCAACCCGGCCGGGGCACGAAATGCGTGCCTGCAGCCGTGCAGTGCCCCTGACATTGCTCAGGACTTTGGCGGACAGGCGAATCACCGCACGCTTGTGGACGTCGAGGGGAGTCATGCGGACGGTGGCCGTCGGGAGGCCGCCGTCGGGCGAAGCCCATTCGCCCGCGTCGCCGTCCGGCGCCGCCGTCAATGTCGCCGCGTCGAGCGAGAGGTCGCCTTCGGGTATTAGGCGCGGATCGAGCGGAAGCGCCGTGACCAGGCAATCGAGCTTCTCGGTACCGCTGTTGGGTACCTCGACCTCCACGCGGATGACGTCGTCGGCGTCGCCGACGTTCGGCGCGCCGCGGTCCTCCACGAAGCTCCAGGACAGGCGCGCTCCGGCGACCGAGGCACCGCCGCCCACGACGAGAATCGTCGGGTCGCCCAGCGTCGGCGTGGAGGGATCGTCCGTGAACGCGGCCGGCACGTCGTCCGCCGTGATCCTGCCTTGGTTCGATATCACCGTTCCGGAGAGCACATTCCGATCCACCCGGACGCGGAAATGGGCCACGGCCGGTTCGTCGTCGGGTGCGCGCTTGTCGTCGACGAGGAGGTCGCCCTCCAGCGTCGCCTCGCGCCACGAATGGACGAGGAGTCCGTTGGAGGCCGGGAAGCCCGCGGAATCGTCGGGCTTGACGCCGTTCAGTGTGAACGACCCGCGCACATAGGTCGTGCCGGGCGGGACGGTGTCGAAGAGCCGCGTGTTGTGCGCGGTTTCGGTGCCGTCGTTGATCACCGCGATTTCGTAGAGGATCTCGTCGCCCGGCTCCAGCTTCCCGCCGTCGAGGTCGGTGGCACTCTTCTCGCTGTAAGTGAAGCGAGGTCGACTGAAGACGGTCACCTTCGTCGGGTCGCCGATGGAGGGCGTAGCGGGATCGTCGGTCGGGACCTGCGTCGCGATTTCGTCGGAGACAAGGAAGCCCTGCACCGAGATGACGGTGCCGTCGGTCATGGGGGAGCGCACCTTGGATCGGATCGCGACGACGACGTCGGTGCCCGGCACGACGTTGGCGAGTGCCGGCATCCGCGTCGCGTCCACCCGCACGGACTGGCCCGTGACTGTTCCGGCGTCGACGGCGATGTCGGTCAGCTCGGGCGGCAGCTCGGCTTTGACGACGACATTGGAGGCAATCGTGTTGCCGGTGTTGCGCACCGTGATGCGCCAGGTCAGCGCGTCCGCGGGCCGGATTTCCGCTCCGTTCGGGTCGTCGGCCACGAGGGTGGTGCCCGAAAGCTCGGGATGTGCCACGACGGTGACCGTCGTGGGATCGCGTCCGCCGGTGGCGAGGTCCGCGTCGCTGAGCACCGGCGTGCGCAGTTCGGGGGCGGAGATGGATGCCTGGTTGGATATCACGCGGCCGTTGCGCGTCAGGGGTTTGACGCGCGAGAGAATCTTCACCTCGACGCTCGCTCCCGGCTCGAGCCTCGCAAGGGCAGGCAACTCTGCCCTGGTCCAGACGACGCGCGTGCCGTCCAGACGTCCGCCGTCGCTCGGCTGGACGTCCACGAGGAACGGGTCGATCGGGTCCTCGACGCGCACGTCGGTGGCCGCCAATGCCCCGTCGTTGGCGATGCGGATCGTCCAGAGCACCAAGTCGCCCGGCTCCACGTCGCCGGCGTTCACGTCGGTGACCGTCTTGGTGGTGCGTCGCAGATCAGGGAATTTCAGCTCGATTCGCGTCGGGTCGCCGGGCGCCGGCGTGGTCGGGTCGTCCGTCGGCGCGCGCACGCCCTCCTGGCACGACACGGTTGCCTGGTTGCCGATGGAGATTCCATTGCCTGCGTCGTCGCGGATGCGGGCGCGGAACGAGAGCGTCACGCCGCTGCCGCCGGGAGCGAGTCTCGCGAGCGCCGGCGTCGTCGTGCCATCCCAATGGATGCTTCCTGCATTGAAAAGACCGCCTTGGTCGGGGATCACTTCGGCGAGCGCCGGGTCGACAGGATCGTCGACGACCACGCCGGTGGCGTATGTATTGCCCGTGTTCTTGACTATGATTGTGTAGGTCAGCGTGTCGCCCGGACGGACGATTCCCGTGCTGCTGCTCGCGACGGTCTTGGTGCTGGTGTCCAGCTTCGGGGCGCTCGTGACCACGAGGTTCGCCGTGTTGGTGGGCACCGGCAGCGGCACTTCGCGGCACGCGAGCGAGGCAGTATTGGCAATGCGCGTTCCGTTCGGAAGCAGAGGCGCGACGCGGGCGCGGAAACGGAGCGTCGTGTCGCCCGAAGGCGATATCGCGACCGTCGGCAGGGTCCATGTGAGCGTGCGGGCCGCCGGATCGTAGGTGCCTCCGTTCATGGCGGACACGTCCGTGAGCACGGTGTCGACGACGTCCGTCACGACGACCGAACTGGCCGGGGAATCGCCCGTGTTCTTCACGGCAATGGAGTATTCAAGCTCGTCGCCGGGATTGAGGTCGCCGCCGTTGAGATCCTGGACGGTTTTGGCGCTCCGCGACAGATCCGGTTTTGCGACGAGCGTGATCTTCGTTGCATCCGCGGGAGCCGGCGTCGAGGGATCGTCCGTGAGCAGCGCCGCCGGAAGCTCGACGGCCGTGACCCTGCCCTGATTCGAAATCACTGTTCCCGTCGCGAGAGGACGCTTGACGGTCGCGTCGATGGTGGCAATCTGATCGGCCGGCGAAATCGTGAGCCTCGGGATTGTCCAGCGGACGGTGCGCGACGCGGCGTCCCAGCCTCCGCCGGCGGAAGCGGCCGCGAAATCGAGGTTTGCGTCGAGCGTGTCGGTGACGACCGCGTTCGTGGCCTCGGCGTCGCCCGTGTTCCGAATGGTAATGGTGTACCGGATGCCGTCGCCGGGATGGAAGTCGGTGCCGCCGCCGCGGTTCTGCACGGTCTTGGTCGTGGAAACGCTCGGGGCGGAGCGGACGCGGATGCTCGTCGGATCCGACGGCGTGGACGTGCCCGGATCGTCGGTGAATGCGGGCGACATGAGTCCTTGGGCCGACAGGGTTGCCTGGTTGGGAATGACCGTTCCGTCCGGAAGCGGAATCGCGACGCGCACCGTGAGCTTGTAGGGAGCGATGGCGCCGGGAGCGAGCGGTGCCGAGGGGCTCCAGACGACCGAGCCGTCCGGATTCACGACGCCGCCCTGCTCGACGGGCGGTTGCGCGACGAGACGCGGGTCCAGCGCGTCGGTGATTCTGAGGTTGCGCGCATAGGCGTTGCCCGTGTTCTTTACCGTGATGGTGTAGTCGACGAGGTCTCCGGGGCGGATGTCGCCGCCGTTGCGGTCGAACCAGGTCTTCGTCGACGAGGAGAGATCCGGCCCCGCAATGACCGTCACGATTGTGGCGTCGTTCGCGGCGGGCGTCTTCGGGTCGTCGCTGAGCACCGGCGTCGGGACCTCGGTCGAGGTCATGGAAAGCTGGTTGGAGATGCGTGTGCCGTTGTCGACTCCCGAATTGATGCGCGTCTGGACGACCAGCGTGATGGCACTTTCGGGCGCGAGGGTCGTGCTCGGCCAGGAGAGCGTGCGCGTGGTGGGATCGAAGGTGCCCAGCAGCGGTCCCGAGCCTCCCACGTACACGACGCCCGGGTCGATGGCGTCGCGCATGGCGAGGTTCGTCGCTCCCCGGTCGCCGGTGTTGCGCACCGCGAGAGTGTATTCCAGCAGATCGCCCGGTTCGATCCGCCCGCCGTTGACGTCGCGCACGTCCTTGGTCGAGGCAAGCCTCGTGTACGATTTCACCGGGAAACGCGTGGGATCGCCCGTCGACGGGGTCGCCGGATCGTCCGTGGGCACTGCGGCCGGGACGTTCGAGGCCGTGATGCGCGCCTGGTTGTCGACGACCGTGCCGTCGCGGATGCCTACGGCCATGGTTCCGTCGAGAGTCACGTCCTTGCTGGTCTGCGCCGGAATGTCGCCCATGTTCCACGTAGCCGTGCCGCCGCTCACGGTGCCGCCGCCGCTCGCGGTCCAGTTCGTGAAATAGCCCACCGGGAGCGGATCCGCGACAATGACGCTGCGTGCCGCCTCGCTGCCGCTGTTCTTCACCGATATCGTGTAGCGCACGACGTCGCGCGAGCTGTAGAGCCCGTCGCCGTTGGAGTCGGTGAGAATGCGGACCGCCTTGGTGCTCGTGTCGAGAAGAGGTTTGGATTGAATCGTCAATTCGGTGCGGTCGCCCGCGGCCGGAGTGGCCGGGTTGTCGGTGAGCGTCGCGACGCCGGGCAGATCGGTGGACGTAAGCAGCCCCTGGTTGGCGCAGAGGGTTCCATCAGCGGTGCCGGGAGTCACCACGGAAGTGAAAGCAAGCTCCACAGGCGTTCCCGGGGCGAGGTTTGCGAGCGCGGGCGTCGTGCTGGAATCCCAGCGGATTCGCGTGCCGTTGAACGTTCCGCCGTTGCCCGGGACGATGGTCGAGAGGCATCGGTCGATTGTGTCCTCGACGGCGACGCCGCCCGCGATTCCGTCTCCGGTCGCGACGACGCGGATGCGCCACGTGATTCGGTCGCCGGGGAGCGTCGGGCCGCCGTTCTCGTCGGTTGCCGTCTTGGTGCTCGTGGTGAGCGACACCGACGAGGCGACGCGCACGGTCGTCGGGTCGCGCGCCGCCGCCGTCGTCGGGTCGTCGGTGAGCACGGCCGTCGTGATCTCGTTGCTGCGGATCTGAGCCTGATTCGAAATGGTCGTGCCGTTGTGAAGCGGAGTCCGCACGGTGGTCGTGAGGGTCACCGACTGCGTGGCGCCGGCGTCCACCTTCGGAATCGTCCACGTCACGGTGCTGCCCGATTGAGAGCCTCCGTCGCCGATGGAAGTCACCACGAGATTCGGGTCGATCGTGTCGCTCACGACGACGCTGCCCGCGGCCCCTTTGCCCGTGTTGCGCACGTTCACGGTCCAGACGAGCGTGTCGCCGGGCTTGACCTGCGCGCCGCCGCTGCTCACGGTCTTCGTCGACGTGGAGAGGTCCGGCATCGCGAGCACGGTGAGTGTCGCGGGGGGGGTCGTGAAGGAAGTGGCCGCGGAGCGCACGGTGGCCGTGTTCGATATGGCGGTGCCGTTGGTCGCCCCGGCGGAAATGCGGGCATGGAAGGTGAGGACCATTTGCGCTCCGACGGCCATGTCCGCGAGGGACGGCGTGCCGGAGGAGTCCCAGACCACGGCGCCGTTCGCGAATCGGCCGCCGTTGTCGGCCGAAACGAATGTGAGATTGGCGTCGAGCGGGTCCGTGACGGTGACCGGACCGGAGCGCCAGTTGCCGGTGTTCTTCACGGTAATCGTGTAGAGCACGTCGTCGCCCGGTTCGGGATCGCCGCGGTTGGTGTCGACCGCCGTCTTGGTCGAAGTGCTGAACGACGGGGCGGAGGAAACGCGGATGTTGGCAGGCGGCGTCGTAAAGCGGGAATCCGTGCTGCGGATGTTCGCGACGTTGGAGATAATCGTGCCGTCCGTCGCCGACGCATTGATGGTCGCACGGAAAGTGAGCGTGACGGAAGCGCCCGGCGCGAGGTCGGCCAGCGCCAGCGTGGTCGTGGAATCCCAAGAAACCGTGCCGTTTGCGAACTGCCCGCCGTCGCTCGCGCTCGCGAACGTGACGTTCGGGTCCAGCGGGTTGGTGATCGCGACCGGACCGGAACGCCGGTTGCCCGTGTTGCGCACGACGATCGTGTAGAGCAGCTCGTCGCCGGGGCCGGCGCTTCCCGCGTTGACATCCTGGACCGACACCGTCGAAGTGGTCCACACCACCTGGGCGCGTACGGTCACGGTGGGAGAGCGCACCTGCCAGGTGGTCGAGGCGCGCTCGGCCGCGGCGACCGTGCCGACGTTGGCGATGTTGGCGCCGTCCGGTGCGTAGTCGAAGACACGCACCGTGAAGCTCACGTCCGTGCTCGCGCCGGCCGCGAGCGAGATGTTGCCTCCCGTGACTTTGCCGGTTCCATTGGCTCCGCCCGGCGCGCACGCAATGGGACCCGAAACGACCGCACAGCCTGTCACGTTTGCAGGCAAATCGTCGTCGATCATGGCGGTCGCGCGCGCGCCGCCCGAGTTCGTGAGACGTATCGTGTAGGTCAGAAGAGTGCCCGGCGTGACGATGCCTGCATTGTCTCCCGACACCGTCTTTGCACTTCGCGAGAGGTCCACGCCCAGACGCACCGTCACGGTCGTCGGGTCGGGCGAAACCGACGAGGACGGATCGTCGCTGGCCGCGCGGCTGGGGTCGACGCCGGGCCCGTTCAGCACGGCAGTGTTTGCGAGCTGCGCGCCGTCGGTGCCCCCGGCGCGGCCGAATTCGGCGTCGCCCAGAATGTCGGCGAAGAACGTGATGGATACCTGGTCGCGGGGCGAAATCCTCATTCCCGACACGACGAGCTGCCCCGTGCCGCTGGCGCCGCCGGCGGGGTCGAACCGGCCCGTGCCGCTGCTGGGCGGGATGAGCTGGAAATTCGCGAGGAATCGAGGCAGGTCGTCCGCGAGGGTCAATCCGGACGCCGCGATGTTGCCGTTGTTCGCGACGACGATCTGGAACATGAGGCGGCTGCCGGGACGGGCCTCGTGCGCATTGGCGACGCCGTCGACCCATACCGACTTCAAGGGGCGCTGCACGTCGGGAAGCTGGATGGTCGTACACGGATTGGTGCGCACGGGAACGGTGGGCATGGTCACGGGCTGGCCGCCGATGACCTGGTAGGAGGCGTCGATGTTCGCGGTGTTGCACACGCTGCCGGGCGAGGCGTTCGCGCGGATGCGCGCCTGGAACACGACGGTCGCCTCGCCCGCGCCGCCGATGGGAATCAGGTTCCCCACCGAGAGGCCCGCGGCCAGAGGGAATGCGCCGCCGGGATCCGGGACCGCCGAGCCGTTGAGCCTCGTCGAGCCCGGCACGTATTCGATCTGGGAGGCGAGGGCATCGCGCAGGACCGTGTTCGCGGCCCAGTTTCCGCTGTTGACCGCCTTGACGGTGTACGTGAGGACTTCACCGGGGCCCGCGGCGGTCTTGTCCACCGTCTTCGCGGAAGTCCTGAAATTCGGGGCGATCGTCTCGACGGAGAGCATCATGGCGGCGAGGTAGACGAGCTCGCCGTTGGACTCGTAGCCCGTGGCATTGCCCCAGAAGGGTCCGTGGTCGGGGGTTCCGTCGCCGACTCCCGGCTGGATGTTGACGCTCGTGATGAGCGGCGGGAAGCCTCCCGGCGAGGGAAGCTGGACGTCGAAGCTCTTGATGTCCACGCCGCTGAAGGGCGTGCCTCCCATTCGGTTGGCGATGACGCTGTCGTAGAAGTTGTGCGGATAGGTGCCCTGGGCGACGTTGGAGATGTTGGTGCCGTCGAACCTGAGGAAGTCCGAGTTCTCCGCGGGCTCGGGCGGCGAGCCGAGCTGGCGGTCGCCCTCGAGCGCGAACACGGAGAAACGGGCCTGGCGCGTGAGCGAGCTGAACCCGTCGAGAGCGAAAGCGGGGTATACTCCAGTGGAAGGATTCCAGCAGGTGTAGCGGTCGGGGTCGCCGCCGCCGCAGATTTCGTCGAACCGGATGAAGCCGTCGTAGACGACCACGTCGCGCGTGGTGGGCGCGCTGGCCGCGCTCCAGACGATGACCATGGCCCAGCCGCCGAACGCGGCCTGGCACGGATCGTCGGGATCGGCGCATGCGCCCGCGGGGCCGCCGATCATCGGGTGGCCCGGCGCCGCGTAGACGTCGCGCACATTGTAGCTGCCGTTGAGCGTCCTCGTGCCGTCCGCGTTCGTCGCCATGTGCGACGGCAGCACGGATGTGAGATCCGCGCGGCAGTAGTACGCGGCGGAAATGCCGCCCGTGGTGCGCGCGAACGAGCGGCACGGGCCGTCGGCCCCCACGGGCACGAGCGCGCCGTCGGGGAACTCGACGGTCGCGAGCATGTCCGCCTGTTCGCCGGGCCGCAGCGAGCCGCTCCAGAATACGTATGCGCCCGCGGGCGCCGCGTCGGAGGGGAGCGAAGAGAGCTGCGCGTACGTGTCGGCGGAGCTGAGCACGACGTTGTTGATGGCGCCGGCGCCGGCGGCGTCGGAGCCCAGCAGCGTGTTGCCGATGAACTCGGCGTCGCCCTGAACCGTGAGCTTCTTCCACGCCGTCTGGTGGCTGCCCTCGACGAGGGCGAGCGCCGGCGGTGCGGCAAGATGCACGGCAAGCAACAGCGCTGCGGCTCTGCTCGCTGCGGGCGTGCGGGACCTGCGTGTCATCGCGCCCCTCTCGGACCTGTGTGCGGCCGCGCGCACCGCCATGCCGCAGTGCGCCATCGCCGGCCCGCCAGGCGTTTTCGACGGCAGAGCCGTTCGCCCGGAGCCCTCGTGACGGACCGGCGGGCGCCGCCTGGCGAGCGAGCGAGTATAGGACCAAGGCCGAGGGCAGGACAACGCAGGGCAGCGCCAAGGCCACGGCAGGACAGGCCGGGACGGGTTTGCGCGGCGCGTCATCGACCGAATCGGCGCCTGCATCGTCGCCGGCACGGCGGCCGTGCAGACGGCGCGTGACAAACGAAGTGCGTGCTGACATTCTCCGCGGGCCCCGAGATTCCGCGAACCATCGCGGCGGGTGCCGGGAAGGGTCGCGGTCGCGATGGAGAGCCTCTGTGCGCAAGCCCGCTGTCTTGCCGTCGATCTGCACGCGCTGCTGCACGCTTTCGACTGCATCGACCGGGCCGGTCTGAGCCGGCACGCCCGCGCCATCGAGCGGCTGGCCGAGCGTCTTCAGGCTCTCCTGCGAGTCGTGTCGATGCCGGGCGATCCGCGTCGGGCGCTGCTGCTCGAGCCCCTGCTCGGCGTGCACCGCGTCGTCGAGGAAGTGCGCAGCCCCTCGCAGGTGCTCGACTGGGCGGCGTTCAGGCGCCGCGCGGCACTCGCCTACGAGGCGCTCGCCGCGGGGCTGCGCCGTCTGCGCGTGCGGGTGCCCAGCCTGCGGCCGCGCAACTACGTGCGGAACATTTTTCACTGCGCCAACGGGCTCGTCGCGCTGGCGTGCGTCGAGCTGCTCCCCGGACGGACGGCAATGATCGTCGCGGCGGGAGCGTTTCTCGCGTTCGCGTGGACGATGGAGATCGGACGGCGCGCCAGCGAGCGGTGGGGGCGCTTCGCGATCGCGATGTTCCGGCCGGTGATCCATCCGCACGAGCACACGCGGGTGAATTCCGCCACGTGGTACGTGACGGCGCTGTTCCTGCTGGCGGTGTTCGCGCCCGTGGCGTCGTGCGCGCTGGGCGTGGCGGTGCTCGGATTCGCGGATCCCGCGGCCGCGGTCGTCGGGCGGCGGTTCGGCCGCGTGCGCGTTCGTGCGGGGCGGTCGCTGGAGGGGACGGCGACGTTCGCCGCCGTCGGGTTCGGGGCCGCGATCACGGTCCTTTCGGTGTTCCATCCCGCGCTCGCGGGGGCGAGGGTCGCGGCCCTGGCCGTCACGGCGGCGCTCGCGGGCGCGATTGCGGAGCTGTACAGCGGGCCGCTGGACGACAACTTCACGATTCCCGTCGCGGTCGCGGCGGCGACCTGGCCGCTGCTCGCGATGGGCGGGTAGGGGAAGCGCTGTCGAAGAACATGGATGCGCTTTGCCCGCACGTTCGCTTGAGCCTCGCCGAAATGGTGCGCCGCCGCCCCCCCAACCCCCCCCGCGGGGGGCTTGGGGGGGCACCGCACCGGCCGAATGGGAGACCTTTCGGCACAACTCTCGCTACCCGCCCGCCGCGGCGCGGCACGATCCGCAGAAAGCAAGAGGCTTCGCATCGACATCGCCGGGCGAGCACGACTGGCTCATGACGCACTCCGCCTCGCGGCAGTGTGCAAGTCCGCACAGGTGGCCGGCCTCGTGCAGGACTTCCTTGCTCAATCGCCGTTCGAGCAGGGCGGGATCGGGCGGGCGCAGGTAAAGCTCCTCGCGCAGACGGAACAGCGACGCGACCGCTGCCCGGCCGCCGATCTGCGCCTCGCCGAAGACGAACGTGAACGCCGGGACGTAGAGGTCGATTGCCGTGATTGCGACGATTCCTTCGAACTGCGGCGGCGTCGCATCCAGCAGCGACCCGAGCAGGCTGCGCGACGACGCCCTGCGGCCGGAAGCGTCCAGCGCTTCGCGCGGAACGTCCCGCTCCGCCTGGGTTTCGCAGGACCAGCGCAGATGCGTCGCAAGCGCCCCGGAGGCCGCCCGCGTCAGCCCGGCAGGCACCGGCCCGAGAGGGACGATTGCGACGGCGGGCGGGGGAAGGATGGAACCGCCTGCATTCCACCGCCTCATCCGAACTCAGGCCCCGCCGAGGTGCTCGGGCAGAAGCACCCGGCCCGGACACGTCACGATGGCCCGCTCCAGCGTCCTTTCCAGTTCGCGCGCGTTGCCCGGCCACGGCCGTCTGGTCAATGCCTCCAGCGTTTCCGGCGCAACGGCGTCGATTTCCCTGCGGAGCCTGCGGCGGGCGTCGTCGAAGAGACGCTCCGCCAGCGGAGCGATGTCTTCGGGGCGCTCCCGCAGCGGCGGAATGCGGACGACGACGCCTGCAAGCGCTCCGGCAAGGGAAGCAAGGAATACGCCGCGTTTGGCGAGGCTTTCGAGATCCTCTCCCGTCGCCACGACGGTGCGCACGTCCACGGCGCGGCGCGTCTCCGATCCGAGGCGCACCACCGCGCGATCCGTCAATGCGTCCAGCAGCGCCACCTGGATGCGCTGCGGCAGAGCGTGCGCCTCGTCGACGAAAAGCGTTCCCCGATCCGCCTGTTCGATGCGGCCTTTGCGTGCCAGAGGGCTGTCGGGAAGCACTCCCTGCTCGTATCCGAAAAGCTCCGCCTCCAGCACGCCCTCGGTGAGCCCGCCGGTGCGCACCGCCACGAACGGGCCGTCGCGCCTTCGTCCCGCCGAGTGAATCGCCCGCGCGAGGCGCTCCTTGCCGAGTCCGCGCTCGCCCAGCAGCACGACGGGTACGTCCGTCTGCGCCGCGCGCGTCGCGAGGTCCATCGCGCGGGCCATGGCCGGGCTGCGCCCCGCGAAGTCCTCGCAGCGCCACGACTCGGAACCGGGCGTCAGCACGGCGCCCAGTGGCGGCGCTTCCCTGGGGCGCTCGACGAGCCGCCGGATCGCCGCCGCCAGTTCGTCCGGATCGAAGGGTTTCGTCGCGTATTCCGCCGCACCCTCCTTCATTGCCGCGACGGCCGTCGCCACGTCGGCGTAGGCCGTCATCATCACGACGGGAAGCGACGGAAGCGTCCGCCGAAGCTCCCGCAGCGTCTCGATGCCGTCCATGCCGGGCATGCGCACGTCCAGCAGCACGGCTCCATATGGGTGGGAGCGTATGAGATCCAGCGCCTGGCGGCCCCCTTCCGCGACGTCCACCTGGAAGCCCTCGGCCTGCAGGTAGCAGCCCACAGAGCTTCGCACGATGGGCTCGTCGTCGACCACGAGGACTCTTCTGCCGGGTTCCGTCGGACTCATCGGTTGTCTCCAGCGGCGACGCCCGTTTCCTCGCGCTCGCTCGCATGCCTGCGGGGCAGGGTGACGGTGAAGGACGAACCGCGACCCGGTTCGCTCTCCGCGTCCACCTTGCCGTTGTGTCGGCGCAGTATGGCCAGGGCGATGGAGAGCCCCAGGCCGATTCCCTTGCCGTCCCCCTTGGTCGTGAAGAAGGCGTCGAAGACGCGCGGCAGGTTCTCCGGGGCGATTCCTACGCCGGTGTCGCAGATGCGCACCCGGAGCGTGTCGCGCTGCGGATCCGCGGCGCTCTCTACTGTGATGGTGCCGCCGCGGGGCATCGCCTCGAAGGAATTGAGAAGCATGCCCATGAGCGTCTGCTGTATCTGTTCGCCGTCGCATTCCACGGGCGGCAGCGACGGGGCGAGGCGGCGCACGACGGAGGTGTTTCCCAGCGTGAAACGGTGCTCTAGCAGCAGGATGCTCTTCTCGACGATTGCGTTGAGATCATGCTCCGCGATTCGCATGGGCTGCTGGCGCCCCAGGTGGAGCATTCCCTGGATGAGGCGCCCGCAGCGCAGGCCCTCCGCCTCCATGGTGCGCACCCACTCGCGCATCTCGTCCACCCGGCCCAGGGGGAACGGATTCTGCGAGAGGTAGCGGAGCATCAGGCGCAGATAGACGAGTATGCCTGCCAGGGGATTGTTGACCTCGTGGGCGACGCTTGCGGCAATCTGTCCCAGGGACGCCAGATTGGCCGAGCGGATGATGCGTTCCTCGGCGTTTTCCCTCAGTTTCCGATCCCTTTCGCTCACCGCCGAGCTCATGCGGTTGAAGGCGCGCTCCAGGCCCCCGAACTCGTCGCGCGACACCTCGGGCACGCGGTGGTCGAAGTTGCCTGCCGATATCTCGCGGGAGGCTTCCGCAAGCCGTCGCACGCGCCGCAGCACGTCGCGCGACAGGAAGAACGCGAAGCCTCCCGCCAGCACCGTGCCTCCCAGCGTCACTGCCAGGAACAATAGCGTCGTCTCCCGACGCAGCGCCACGAACTTGTCCTCGCGCACGCCCACGTAGAGGATTCCGACGACCGCGCCCGCGAAATCGCGGATGGGCTCGTACGCGGTCAGATACCAGCCGTTCACGACGAAGGCGCGCTCGATCCAGGGCTTTCCCTCGCGCAGCACGCGGTCGCCGACCTCGGCTTGGATGCGCGTGCCGATGGCGCGGTCGCCCGAGTCCGTGCGCACGCTCGTGGCGATGCGCACGTCGCCCAGGAAGAGCGTCGCCGTGCCGATTTCCCGCCCCCGGTAGGCCTCTCCCCGGAAAACCGTGCCGGTGATGCGGTCGACGAGACTCGTGGAACGATTCAACAACCTACCTCCATAGAGTACTCCGAGCATGGCGCCGCCGGCCTCGACGACGGGTGCTGCGCCGACCACCACGAGAGCGGCATCGAGCAACGGGGCTCCGCCGGCGCGCGCCCGGGGCGTGGGCAGCACCGCGATGCGCGCGCGGGCGCGCAGTTCGGCGCTCTCGTGCGCGAGGTCCGACGCCGCGACGATCTGCGTCCCGGTGAGCGCGCGCCCGCTCGCGGCGACGCGGCGCACGAGCCCTCCCAGTGCCTCGCCCGGTTCGGGGCCGTCGCCATCGGTGCCCCGCACGAGGACGTTTGCGGACGGGTCCGCCAGAGCCAGCAGGTCGAGTCCCTCGGTCGTGCGCACGTCGCGCAGCACCGCCGCCAGGAGGGGAAAATCGCGCGCGCGCAGGGCGTCGCGCACCGAGTAGCGGTTGGCGGTGAGCCGCACGGCGTCGCCGACCTTCTCCACCTCGTGCTCGTAGATGACGCGTGCCGAGTTGATGTCCTGGGCGACCTTGGCCTGCGCCTGCTGCACGAAGCGCTGGCCGATGAGCAATGCGCCCACGATCGTGGCAATGCCGCCCGTCGCCCCGATGACGAGCAGGAAGGCGAGGATCAGTCGTGCCCGGAAGGACATGCGCTCGGGGCTCCGCTACGCCGCGGGCTTCACCACCTCGCGCAGCTTCGAGAGCAGTTTCTCGCGATCCACCGGCTTCTCCATGAACGCGTCCACCGGCAGGAAGACGGGGTCGCGCGGGTCGTCGCGCACGGGGGCGAATCCCGTGGCCTGGCGCATGCCGGTGAGCATGACGACGGGCAGTGCGCGGTAGGGCTCCATCTTGCGCAGACGGCGCACGAAGATGAACCCGTCGGCACGGCCCGCCATCATCACGTCCAGGATCATCGCGTCCGGGCGCGGGCCCGCCTCCAGCGCCTTGAAGGCCGCCTCGCCGCTGTCCGCGGAGGACACCTCGAAGCCTTTGCTCTCCAGAAAGAGTTTCAGGCCCGCCACCAGATCCGGGTCGTCGTCCACCACCATGATTCTGTGCGCCATGGCAACTCCCAGCGCGCCGCGCGGACGCGCGTCGTCCCTTCGGTCAGGCCGCGCCCTGCGCGCGGACCTCCTGCGCCTGCAAGGGCAGGCGCACCGTGAACGTCGTGCCCGAGCCGAGCACGCTCTCCACCGCGATGCTGCCGCCGTGCGCCTCGACGATCCGGCGCACGATGGCGAGGCCGAGCCCGGTGCCCTCGTGCTCCACCGCGCGGGCATTGGACGCGCGGAAGAACTCGCCGAACACCAGGGGCAGCTCCGCGGCCGGAATGCCGATGCCGGAGTCCGACACCTTGAGCACTGCCTCGCTTCCCTGTGTAGCGGCTGTCACACGGACCAGGCCGCCGGCCCGCGTGTACTTGACCGCGTTGTCCACCAGATTCGCCGCGACGCTTGCGAGTCCCTCGGGATCGCCTGCGAGGGGCATCGCCGCCCCGAGACCCTCGGTCTCGAGGGCGACGCGCCTGCGCTCCGCCCGCTCGCGCGCAGCCTCGGCGGCCTTCGCGAACACCTCGCCCGCGTCCAGGGCGACGCGCACCGGCCGCGCCGCCTCGGTGCGCAGACGCTCCAGATCCAGCAGATCCGCGATCAACCGGTCCATCGCATGCGCGCGTGCGAGGGCCCGCGCGATGGTCTCCTTCGCGCGCGTGTCGAGCGGACCGAGCAGTCCCTCGTCCGCGTTCTGGAGGGAAATGAGCACCGCCGCCAGCGGCGCGCGAAGGTCGTGCACGACCTTCTGCACGTAGGCGCTCTTGAGCCGGTCGAACTCCAGGAGGCGTTCGTTGGCTGCCTTGAGCTCTTCCGAAGCGCTTCGGTACTGCGTCGTCGCGTCCTCGACGCGCTGCTCCAGGTCCCGGTGGGCTTCCTCCACCTCGTCCGCGCCGCGACGCAGCTCGCGGGTCATCCAGTTGAACGCCGTGACCAGGCGCCCGACCTCGTCGGTGCCCGGATCGGGAAGCTCCGTCGTCAGCTCGCCCGCCGCCACGCGGCCTGCTGCGGCTTCCAGCGCCGCAAGAGGCCGGCGGACCAGCACCCGCACGATGAGCGCCACCGCGAGCGCCACGAGCACTACCGCGCCGGTGCCGATCGCGAGCGCCTCCAGACGCCTCCCGTGGCGGCGCTGCTCCACCTCGTCCAAGGGCAGGACGAGGTGCAGCATGCCCGCGGGCAGCGTGCCGCCCGCCGACGCGCCGAGAGGACGCAGGAGCTCGAGGCCGGGACCGCGATTCTCCTGCACCACGCGGAAACGCCCCCAGGATCCCTCGCGCAGGCGCGAGCCGTCGTGGCACCCGGCGCAGGTCGCGTCGGTGCGCGGCATCGACGTGCCGGTCTCGACCGGCTGGCTCGAAGCGAGAATCAGCCCCGACTTGCTCATGACGCGGATGAGCGTGAAGCCGCCTTCACGGGCGAGCGCGGCCACGTCGGAGCGGAGCCGTTCGGTCCCGCCCGCGTCCGCCTCCGTGCGCAGCGTGAGCATCAGCGCGTCCGACACCGCCCAGGCGCGCGCGCGGAACGCGGCGACGTCCGCGTCTTCCGCCGAGCGCACCAGCCACGTCGCAAGGCCGCCGCCCGCCAGCACGAACACGGCCGCAGCCACGAGCGCCACGCGCGCGACGAGGCTCGTGCGCACGAATGCGCCCAGCCACGGCAGCCACGCGGCGGGACCGCGCCGGAGGCCCGACGGACGCCGCCCCATCATGAGGAGCATGCGACGCGAGGCCTCGTCGCACGGGTCAATCTCCAGCGAGCGCGCGAAGTGGTAGGCCGCGTCGGCCATTTCTCCCAGCGCGCGGTGGGCGAGTCCCAGGCGGTAGTGCGCGGCCGCGTCGTCCACGCCGCCCTGCAGGAGCGCACGGAGCTGTTCGATCGCCTCCCGGTGCCTGCCCAGGCGCGCCAAGGCCACCGCGAGTTGGTAGCGCGCCGCGTTGTTGGCCGGGTCGAGCCTCGCCGCCTGCCGGAAGGAGCCAACCGCCTCGCGCCCGCGACCCGCGTGGAACTGCACCAGTCCCCGCAGGTAGTGCACGTCGCCGCGGTACGGATCCGCTTCCGCTGCACGCTGCAGCACCGCGTCCGCTTTGCCGAATGCTCCAAGCCTGTAGTAAAGCGTGCCCAGCGCGTGCAGGGCGGCCGCCGGGGGGGAGCCGCGCTGCACGGCACGTTCCAGCACCTCCGCCGCTGCGCGCGTGTCGCTCTTCTGCGGCAGGAGCCACGCGAGAAGCTCGTGCGGCCATGCCTCGGCGGAGCCGCCGTCGATGACGCCCAGGCAGATGCGGCAGGCGTCGTCGACGCGACCGGCCGACGCGGCGGCGAGGGCGTCGTGCCTCGCGCCCGCCGACGCGTCCGCTTCCGAGCTGGCGCCCTTCGTGCTCAACGCCGGACCCCCGGGCCGCGATGGTCCATCGTACCCCTTTCGCGGCCCGACGGCCGATCAGCAGGCAGCCGCCGCTGCCGCGACGCTCGCAAGCGCGCGCACGCGGGCGCAGGCGGGGCCGACCGCGGCCTCCACCTCGGGGGACAGGCCCGAGGCCATTTCGCCCGGAATCCACGCCGACTGGCACGCGACCACCGTGACGTTCGTGCCGCGTTTCTCGCGCAGCTCGGCGAGGAGGTTCGACGTGGGCGCCTGGTGCAGCGAGAAATCGTCCCTCTTTTCCAGCGGAATCTCGTCGAGGTCGAGCAGGAACAGCTCGCCCGGGCGGCGCCCGCGGTTCACCGCGTCGACCACGATGAGCTGCTCGGGTCCCCTCTCTGCGAGCAGGAGGTCGAAGAGCACGTTGCGTGCGCCCGTGCCCGCGTCGAGCACCGCGGTGCCCGCCGGCAGAAGGCCGTCGGCGAGCCGCGAGGCCACCGCCGGGCCGAATCCGTCGTCGCCGTAGAGCACGTTGCCGCAGCCCAGGATCAGGCAGCGGGCGCGCACGTAGAAGGGAATCGCTTCCGTCATGCTCGGCGCCCGGAAGGGGCGCCGATCCTCGCGGACGGGCGCCCCTTCCCGTTTCCTTCCGTTTCCCTACACGTTCGCGAGCACGTCGCGCACGCCGCCGTCCGCGTCCAGCACCGTGATCTTCACGGGCAGCCGGCCGTCCAGCTCGTGCGTGGCGCAGCTCAGGCACGGGTCGTACGCGCGGATGGCCATCTCCACGCGGTTGAGCGTGCCCTGGTGGTACTGGCCCTTCTTGATGAGGTCCTTTGCCGCCTTCTTCACCGACATGTTGATGGCGGCGTTGTTGTGCGTGGTGCCGACGATGAGGTTGCACTCGGTGACCATGCCGTCCTTGTCGGTCGTGTAGTCGTGGATGAGCGTGCCGCGCGGGGCTTCCACGCAGCCGACGCCGCGCGCCGCGCGGGGCGTGCACGCGGTGCGGGTGATCGGGGCGCAGAGCTCCGGATCGTCCAGGAGCTGCACCGCGGTCTCGGCGTTGCACAGCAGCTCGACGAGCCGCGCCCAGTGGTACAGCAGCGTGAGCTGCGCGGGGCGCCCGAAGTTGCGGCGGAACTCCTCCAGCTCGGCCTGCGCCAGCGGCGTGGGCATGCGCTCGCACACGTTCAGGCGCGCCAGCGTGTTGGTGCGGTAGATGCCGCCCGGCTTGTCCGGATCCATTGAAAATACGGCACCCTTGCGGTACGGGAACTTCAGGTAGCTCCAGGGCTCCACGTGCTCGGAGATGAAGTCCATGTAGTTCGCCGCCGGGAAGTCGACGAACGTGCCGTCGGCCTGCATGAGGCGCAGGTTGCCGTCGTAGGTGTCGAACGTGCCGTCGGCGGTCACGGTGCCCATGAAGCCCGTCGTGAGGTTCGCGAACGTCTTCACCGTGTCGAGGTACGCCGGGAATATGTTCTCTTTCGCGAATTTCATGGAGAACTTCGCGAACTCGAGCACCGCGGCGGCCATGGGCTTGAGCTCGGCGCGCTCGGCCTCGGTCAGCGGCTTCTGGAACCCGCCCGGCACGCTCACGTCCGGGTGGATGGCCTTGGCGCCGATGACCTCGAGCATGCGCGCGCCCGTGTGGCGTGCCTTCACGACCTGGCGGCCGATGTCGGGGTGCTTCTTCACGATGCCGATGACGTTGCGCTCGGCGGGGTCGGCGTCCGGGCCGATGACGAAGTCCGGGCCGCTCAGGAAGTAGAAGTGCAGGATGTGCTCCTCGCAGTAGGCGACGGAGTTCACGAGCCTGCGCAGCTTGACGCCCGCGGGCGGGGGCGTCACGCCGAACACGGCGTCGCCCGCCTTGGACGAGGCGAGGTGGTGCGAGTACGGGCATACCCCGCAGATGCGCGTCATGATGCGCGGCAGCTCCTCGACGGGGCGGCCGACGGCGAACTTCTCGAACCCGCGCAGCTCGATGACGTTGACGCGGGTGTCGGCGACGTCTCCGGCGTCGTCGAGCTGGATTGTGACCTTGGCGTGGCCTTCGATGCGGCTCACCGGCTGCAGTGTGATTGTCTTCACGGCGGTCTCCTTTTCGTCGCGGCGGCTACTTGCGGGCCTGCGGCATGGGGCGCAGGCGGTTCTGCCCGCCGGCAAAGCGGTTGAACGTGGCGGCGCGGTCGGGAATCTGCGCGGGCGGAATCCCGATGGTGCTCAGCGCGCCCATCATGTCGACCATGGGGTTGGCGTCGTGGCGCAGCGGGCCGAAGCAGCCGCGGCAGGGCATGAACGCCTTGACGCAGCGCGGCGTCTTCGCCTTGCCCCCGCAGCCGGCGCGCGTCGCGGGGCCCTGGCACAGGAAACCCTGCTCCATGAAGCAGCGCGTCTGCGTCAGGTCCGCTCCCTGCTGGCAGATCATCTGCAGCGGGCGCTTCAGAGCCATTCCGCCCGCGGCCTTTTTCTCGCGCTTCGTGGGGCACTCGTCGCACACGCTCTTGTCCGAGAGCTTGAACGGCTTGCCCGCGAGCAGCGCGGTGAGCGCCTCGGCGACGATATCGGGCGTGGTGGGGCAGCCCGGAAGCTGCAGGTCGACCTTGACGACCTCGGTGACCGCCATGACGCGATCCGTCAGCGGCGGCAGCTCGCGCGTGGGCGTGTCGGACTTCTCGGTCGTGGGCTGGCCGCGGTACACCCTCTCCATCAGCTCCGGGACGGTGCAGAGGTTGCGCAGGGCGGGAATGCCGCCGTAGCACGCGCAGGCGCCCATGGAGATGAGCGTCTTGCACTTCGCCCTCATCTCCTTCGCGATCTCCTCGTTCTCCTTCGTGTGGACCGACCCGCTGATGATCCCCACGTCGGCGGCGGGAATCTCCAGCTTCGCCTTCTCGCCCGTCTGCCCGAACAGCTTGTCGTCCATGAGCACGGGCATGTGGACGAACTCGAGCTGCGGCAGCAGGTCGAGCAGCGCCTCCCCGAGGTCCAGGATCGTCACTTCGCACCCGCCGCAGATGGCGAGCCACTCCTGAGCGACCTTCACCGGCATCGTGTTTCTCCCGGGGCGTCCCGCGGGGGGCGTCCCTCTCTCGCCCGCTCCGCCCTACGCGGTGGCGGCCTGTGTCTGCGCCTGGGCCGCCAGGCGCCGCGTGTAGAGGAAGCGCTTGCCGTCCTCGGCCACCGCCAGCACCGAGAACCCGTCGCGCTCGTACTCGGCGCGCTTGTCGCGCGCCTGCTCCTCGGTGGCGTACTCCTCTCCGTCCCACCGGTATTTCACGCCGTCGTCGTATCTCGCGAGGTCCATCGCCGCCTCAGCACGCCCGGTACGGGCTCGGGCCCACCTTGCGCACCTGGTCCGCCATCTCGTTCATGACCTGCTGGAATCTTGGCCCCTCGGAAACGGACACCCACTCCAGCCGGAAGCGCTCCGGCTCCAGGCCGAAATCCTGCAGCATGAGCCGGATGGCCTCGGCGCGCGCGTCCGCCTTGCGGTTGCCGTCGATGTAGTGGCAGTCGCCGAAGTGGCAGCCGCACACGAGCACCCCGTCGGCGCCTTTGGTCAGCGCGTCCATGATCAGGTTCGGGTGCACCATGCCCGAGCACATGACGCGGATGATGCGGGCGTTGGGCGCGTACTGCAGGCGGCTCGTGCCGGCCAGGTCGGCGCCGGTGTACGAGCACCAGTTGCAGCAGAACGCGATGATCTTCGGCTCGAAATCCCCGTCCATCGTCCCGCTCCGCTACGCCGGGGCCAGCGCGGCGTCGACCATGGCCGAGAGCTGGTCCAGCTTGAAATGACGCACCATGATGCCCTTCTTGGGGCAGGTGGCCATGCACACGCCGCAGCCCTTGCAGCGCGCGTCGTCCACCTCCACGACCTTCTTCACGTCGCCGTTCCACTTGAACTCGAACAGGCGGATCGCCTTGTACGGACAGGGCTCCACGCAGTAGGCGCACCCGTCGCACGTCTCCTCGACGACCTGGCTCAGCGCAGCGCCCAGCTCGATATGCTCGCGCGACAGAATAGTGCACGCGCGCCCGGCCGCGCCGCCCGCCTGCGCGATGGACTCGGCCGCGTTCTTGGGCGAATGCGCCAGCCCGCACAGGTACATGCCGTCCGTCGCGAAGTCCACCGGACGCAGCTTCAGGTGCGCTTCCAGGAAGAAGCCGTTCGCGTTCAGAGGCACTTTCAGGTGCTGCGCGAGATCCTTCGCGTCGGGCCGCGCCACGACGCCCGCCGAGAGCGCGACGAGATCGGCCGGGAGGGTCACGTCCGCGTCCAGAACGGGGTCGTGGACGGTGACCTTCATGCGCTGCCCGTCGGCCTCGACGACGGGCTTGTGCTCGGGCTCCCAGCGCAGGAACACGACGCCCGCCTCGCGCGCCTTCGTGTAGTACACCTCCAGGAACCCGTACGTGCGCAGGTCGCGGTAGAGCACGAACACCGCGGTGTCGGGCTTCCTCTCCTTGATCTTCAGGGCGTTCTTGACGGCCTGCTGGCAGCACAGCCGCGAGCAGTAGGGACGGTCGGCGTCGCGCGATCCGACGCACTGGATCATCACGACCGAGCCGACGCCGTCCAGCTTCCCGTCCGAGACGCGCTGCTCCAGTTCGCGCGCCGTGACGACGTGACGGTCCTTTCCATATAGGTACTCGGTAGGAATATACTCCTCGGCGCCCGTCGCCACGACGATGGCGCCGTGGCGCACGGTCTCGGTGCCTCCGCCGTTGCCGTGCGAGGACAGGGTCGTCGTGAAGTTGCCGAAGAAGCCGTCCAGCGCGGCAACCTGCGAGTGCAGATGGACCTTCACGCGCGGGTGCTTCTTCACGCGGTCGACGAGTCGCGCGAGGAAGGCCTGCGGATCCTCGCCGCCGAGCAGGAAGCGGGCGCGCCGCAGGTTTCCGCCCAGGTCGCCCGTGCGCTCAACGAGGTGCGTCGTGAAGCCCTGGTCCGCCAGCTCCAACGCGGCGGTCATGCCCGCCAGGCCTCCGCCGACCACGAGCGCGTCGTGGTTCACCGAGAGCTGCTTGCGCTGCAGCGGCTCCAGCAGGCGCGCCTTCGCCACGGACATGCGCACCAGATCCTTCGCCTTCGCGGTCGCGGCGTCGTGCAGGTCCATGTGGACCCAGGTACACTGGTCGCGGATGTTCGCGAAGTCGAAGAGGTACGGGTTCAGTCCCGCCTCGCGCAGCGACGCCTGGAAGAGCGGTTCGTGCGTCCGCGGCGTGCAGGCGGCGACGACCACGCGGTTGAGCGAGTGCTCGCGGATGGCCGCCTTGATGCGCTCCTGCGAGTCGTTCGAGCACGTGTAGAGGAAGTGCTCGGCGTGTACGACGTCGGGCAGCGTCTTCGCGTACTCGGCGACGGACGGCACGTCCGCGACGCCGCCGATGTTGCGCCCGCAGTGGCACACGAACACGCCGACGCGCGGGTCCTGGCCGCGCACGTCGATCTCGGGCGGGAACGTGCGCTCCTTCACCAGCGTGCCGCGCACGTCGGACAGCAGCGCCAGCGCCTTGCCCGCGGCCGCCGACGCCTGCATGACGGTCTCGGGAATGTCCTTGGGCTCGGAGAACGGGCCGCAGGCGAACACGCCGGGGCGCCCCGTCTCCACGGGCGCGAGATCTCCGGTCTCGCAGAATCCATGGGAATTCAGGCCGATTCCGAGCCGGCGCGCCAGGTCGTCCGCGCCCTTCGACGGACGCAGACCGCACGAGAGCACCACGAGGTTGTACGGGTCTTCGCGCAGCTTCCCGGTCTCGTCCTGGTAGCGCACGAGCAGGTCGCCCGTGCCCGGCACCTCGCGCACGGCCGACGGGCGGCTGCGCGTATAGCGGATGCCCTCCTTCCTGGCGCGTTCGTAGTACTCGTCGAAGCCCTTGCCGAACGCGCGCACGTCGATGAAGAAGATCTGCAGCTCCAGGTCGTGCTCGTGCTCCTTGGCGATGAGCGCTTCCTTCGTCGCGTACATGCAGCAGACGCTGGAGCAGTACGGGTTCTCGGTGTCGCGGCTGCCGACGCACTGGATGAAGGCGATCTTCTTCGGTTTCGTGTGATCGCCCGGTCGGACGATCTTGCCGGAGAACGGTCCCGACGCCGACAGGATGCGCTCGAACTCCAGCGACGAGACGACGTTCGGGAACCGCCCGTAGCCCAGCTCCGGGCGCTTGTGCGGGTCGAACAGCTCGAATCCCGGCGCGACGACGACGGCGCCCACGGGCAGCGTCTCGCGCGTTTCGACGGCCATCGTATGGTCGATGGCCTTGACGCCGCACGCCGCCTCGCACAGGTGGCACTCGCAGCACACGGCGCACTGCACGCAGCGGTTCGCCTCGGCCACCGCCTGCTCTTGGGTGTAGCCCGTCTCGACCTCGGCGAAGTTCCCCGCGCGCGCCGCGATCGGCAGTGATGGCATTTCCACGCGCGGCACCGGCTCCATGCCGGACAGGTCCTTCTCGCCGCGCTGTGCGGGCTTCTTCTCGCGGCCGTCGCGCAGGTTCTCCTGTCGCAGCAGGCGGTCTATGGAGATCGCCGCCTCTTTCGCGGCCGCGATCGCCTCGATGACGCTCGCAGGACCGGCCACGCAGTCGCCACCGGCGAACACTCCCGGCTCGCTGGTCTGCAGTGTGACGGGATCGACTTCCAGCGTGCCCCAGCGCGAGCGGCGCAGCCTGCCTGGGCCGAGGTATTCGAGATCCGCTTCCTGGCTCACGGCGGCGATCACGAGATCCGCGTCGATGTCGTACTCGGAACCCTTCACCGGCACGGGGCGGCGCCGCCCGCTCGCGTCCGGCTCGCCCAGTTCCATGCGGATGCATCGCAGCGCCGTGATTCTTCCGTTCGCGCCGACGGCCTTCACGGGGCCTGTCAGCAGCACGATCTCGACGCCCTCGCGCTCGGCCTCGACGATCTCCTGCGCCGCCGCCGGCATCTCGTGGCGCGAGCGGCGGTAGACGATGGTGACCTTCTTCGAGCCCAGCCGCAGCGCCGTGCGTGCCGCGTCCACAGCGGAGTTGCCGCCGCCCACGACGAGCACGCGCGCGGGCGCCTCGGCCTTCCCCGTCAGGTTGTACTCGCGCAGCCACGCCACCGCGTCCACGATGCCCGCGAGATCCTTCTCGCCCTCCAGCCCCAGACGCACGCCCTTGTGCGCACCCGTCGCGAGGAAAACCGCGTGGAAGTCGCGCCGCAGGTCTTCCAGCGTGCGGCCCGGCACGCCCACCGGCGTGCCCAGCTTCAGCTCGACGCCGTGGTCGATGACCCAGCGGACCTCGCGCGCCAGGATGTCGCGCGGCAGGCGGTAGGCCGGAATGCCGGTGAAGAGCATTCCGCCGGGAGTATTCTCGCGTTCGAATATCGTGACATTGTAGCCTTTGCGGCGCAGGTCGAGCGCGCACGCCAGCCCGCCGGGGCCCGCGCCCACGACGGCGACGCGCTCGGGACGCTCGATCTCGGGCTTCTTCGGGGGCTCGTACGGCTGGCGCATTTCCCAGTCGGCGAGGAAGCGCTTGAGGCGCGCGACCGCGACCGGGGCGTCCAGGCCCGCGCGGCGGCAGTCCTTCTCGCACGGGTGCG
>Ga0172368_10000527_pt1 | contig 54369 bp, 50 predicted proteins | sample Lak11m_FD_114540 | JGI IMG/M metagenome (GOLD analysis project Ga0172368, IMG submission 114540) | Freshwater microbial communities from Kabuno Bay, South-Kivu, Congo - kab_022012_11m | ecosystem: Environmental > Aquatic > Freshwater > Lake | place: Democratic Republic of the Congo: South-Kivu... | reverse complement strand
GGCATTTACTGCTCCATGCAATAATGCAGTAATAGTGTAATGCGAAGATCCTTCAGGTACTTCTATAGAACTTGCACTTATAGCTTTAAGCGTAATAACCGTTGGCGTTTGGGCAAAGATTGACAACGTGAGAAAAAAAGTAAGAACAACCGAGCAAAGTATTTTTCCTTGCATATATTTCCTTAAGTTATTAATGCATCCGCAAAATAACAATATGAATTGATAAAACAATAATCCTTCAGGTTAAGTGTGATTTAAGGCGGTGAATTGTGATGAAATAGAAAGCGGAGAGGCGGAGGAGTGATTGGTGGGCTGTAGTTAGATATAAAAGTAGAAACGTTGCGCGCAACGTCTTAACAGGAAAGAATTCTTTCTGAGTTTTGACAATGAGAGCGGTAAATTCGGAAAAGTTAAAAACTAACTCCTTAGTTAAATCGTAACTCACAACTTTGTGAAGAACCTTTGTGCACTTCGTGTAATCCCCCAAAATCCTATCACGAAGAAGCACGAAGGCTTTCACGAAGTTACACGAAGCGGGATGCTTTTTTTCTCTTTGCCTGTCCAGTTTGCGGGGACTCTTTACTTATTAAAGATGTTATGTAGCAACTAGTTTGATGAACTGAATTTGAATGATATCGCCACTTTTTAATTATTGTTCTTTTCCAGTTTATTGCTGCCAATCATAATTGTCACTAAAATCAAAATCATTGATAAAACCACCAATGAACCGCTCAATATTGACATTTTATTAGTCAAAGTATTATCTATTGAACCACCAGCAATAATTCCAGCAAAAAATATGAATACTATTTTAGAATATGACATTTCAAATTTTGTTTTCATCGACTTTTTCTTTCTGCTACCTAACTCTTAAGTATTTTATCTGTAAATGAGCAAAAAAAGAGAAAGAGAAATGTTGTAAAATCTATCTGCTCATTTGCAGACCTGTCTAATTTACGTGATAAAATAGTGTTGTGCGAAACCAAACGTTGTAGCCTATGGGTATTTAATGCGGCTTCACTTTCTCTTATGCGGTTTAATAATTTAATTTTTTGCGGTGGTGTGGTAGTAGTGTTTGTGTTTCGAAAAGGTATTCCGGTTGGCTGGCGATCCTCGCTTATTCTTCTTATTCTATTTAACTCCATGAACAAAATAGAACCTCCGAAATAAATAAACATTTTCTGTACGGTTAAAGTAAACAATAAAAATTATATCATGCAAGAAAAATTTTCAAGATTAAAAGATTATCAAGATTCCAAAATTATCAACATTGCAAGATTCAATCACCTTATTCTTAATCGTAATCATAATCTTAATCCAAAACTCATTATGTAACAAGTCAGTAGTAAGTAGTCAGTAGTCAGAAAAAATCAATTCTGATCCGACGGCGGCAGATTTCCTTCTTCCTTTTTTTCCTTTTTCTGAGCGCCTTTGGTGCCATCCCGCTTTGCGGGACTTCTAATTTTGAATTTTTAATTTCTAATTTTTAATTCCTACATCCTACATCAAACAAGTAATGATTATCAGTCGTCAGTTATCAGTCCGCTGCGGTGAATCAGTTATTAGAAGAAATTCCATTCTGAATTCTGATTTCTTACTTCTTCCTTCTTACGAGTACCTTTGGCGCCATCCCGCTTTGCGGGACTTCTAATTCCTATTTTGCACCACTTTCTCACTATTCCGTTAAGCAACTAAGCCGGGTAGAGCTAAAATGCAGCTATTCTGTCATCTTTCGCAACTATTCTGTCACATCGCGCCACTATACCGTCATAATTGTCATCTATACTGTCATACTCCTAGTCTTTACTGCCGTTTTAGGGTACTATTCCTTAACAACACGCAACTAAGGAGTCATCTTTCGCATCTAAGGAATGGTTTTTCGAAGCTAAGGAGTCATCTTCCTCTATTAAGGAGCGCTTTTGGGTTGCTAAGGAGCACTTTTTCTCTACTAAGGAGTGGTATGTGTGGTACTAAGGAGCGATTTTCCTTTACTAAGGAGTGGTTTTTGGTTGCTAAGGAGCGGTATGCAGGGTACTAAGGAGTGGTTGCAATCATCTAAGGAATGGTCTTTCGGCGTTAAGGAATTCCTCTAAATTAAGCTGCTGGGGACACCCTTAACTACGATTTATTTTTCTGTTTCGTCATATCGGCATAATACTCCAAATACCCGCACTTCTCGCAGCAGTATGCGGCAATGGGAATCCGTCGTTTCTTAATGAACTTAACGCCAGTCCAAAATGATTTTTCAATTTCCCCTTCAACCCAGGTAGTTACGGCTTGTCTTCCGGTCGGCAGTTCCATAACAAACCCCTTCGTCATCTGTCCGCCGCATTTAACACATTTTGCTGTCATTCCTAATTCCTAATTCTCAATTCCTAATTACCGAACTATTTCTTTGGGTTAGTGTTCTCGTTCATCATGCTGTTAAGTTTTTTAATTCTATCATCCAGAATTTTAATGCGCCCGTTAATATCTTCAAGAAACTTATCCAACTTTTGCTCGTAACCCGGTTTGTCATACATTCCGCGCTGCTCAAAGTAACTTTTGAACAACCAATTATATTTTAGCGCTTCCATGTTTTCGGAGAAACGTTCCGATCCCAATTTAGTTTCTTCAGTAATCTTTATCAGATTTGCGAACACAGAAGTAAGAGAACTATCAAGCGGAGATTTATCCGAAAGCATCTTACCTAAAACACCTTTTCCGTTCTGCACATTATTAATAAGCTCATCAATTCCTTTAACCGAATGATCAACATTTTGCACTACGGATTGCACATCGGCGCCGAGCGTATTTACCACGTTGGCAAGCGTATCAAGTTTATAAGAAATTGACCCGAGACTTCTATCCGCCGTTACGATCAGTCTGTTTGTGTTGTTATACAGGTCGTCGCTATTTACAAGTTTGCCGATTGACCCGGCTCCGTTATTTACCTTTCCGACAATTTCGGCAAGGTTGCGCGCCATATCTTTTGTGTACTCAAGCGTTCCTTTAGCTTCTTCAACCAGGGCGCCAAAGTTCAGCGGGTCATCCGCCATAATAACGCCGCCGCTTTCAACCTGCTTTGATGCGGTTGAACCAACGTGCAGAACAATCACTTTATTTCCTACAAGTCCTTCCGTTTCAATTGAAGCGCGCATGTCTTCTTTTATAAATGATTTAACATCCGAAACAAGCCGGAGCGTTACTTCAACGCGTGCAAGTGAATCTTTCATAATTCTCAAGTCGTTCACGTTGCCAACTTCAATTCCGCTTAAACGAACGGGAGCGCCTTTGCGCAAACCTTCAATAGTTGAAAAGTACGCCCGCACTTCAAAGGTGGAAGCGAAGAGCGCTTGCTTGTTGCCGAGCAGAAAAACAGCTATAAGAAAAAGGATTGAGCCGATGAGAATAAAAATTCCCAGCCGGATGGTGCTGCCTTTTGATTCCATAAAAACTCCGTTACTCTTCTTTTATATCACTTGTAAAAAAGTCATGTAAAAAAGGATCGGTTGAAGCGGTTAACTCCTTCAAGCTTCCTTCATATTTAATTTTTCCTTGATCTAACACCACAGCTCTATCGGAAATGATTTGTGCGCAGGCTAAATCGTGCGTAATGATGATTGAGGTCATTTCCAATTCATTCTGCAAATCGCGTATCAAGCGGCTTATTTCTTTTGTGGTGATGGGATCAAGCCCGGTGGTCGGCTCATCATACAACATTAATTTCGGTTCGGTAATAATTGAACGCGCAAGTCCGATGCGTTTGCGCATACCGCCGGAAAGCTCCGAAGGCATTTTATCAATTGCGTGTTCAAGCGAAACCATCTCCAGCGCCCGTTTCACTTTTGCTTCAACTTCTTCTTTGGTGAAATAGAAATTGCGTATTAACGGGAAGGCAAGATTCTCTCTAACCGACATAGAATCATACAACGCCGCGCTCTGGAAAAGGAATCCGATATTTTTTCTCAACTCTTTTAATTCGTTGTTTGTAAGCGTATGAACATTTTTCCCTTCAATAAAAACTTCTCCTTCGTCCGGCACTAAAAGTTTTACCATACATTTTAGTAGGACGCTTTTACCCGTACCGCTTTTGCCGAACACTACGAGGTTTTCTCCGTGGTTCACCGTAAGAGAAACATCATCAAGCACTACAAAATCATCAAATGCTTTTGAGATGTGCGATATTTTTACCAGTTCTAAGTCGGCCATAACCACAACGTAATTTTTACTAATACGGTATCGGTAACTAAAATTAATAATGAAGAAAGCACGACCGAAGTAGTTGACGCTTTGCCGACGCCTTCGGTTCCTTTCTCTGCATTGTATCCTTTATATGCGCCGACAATGCCTACAATAAATCCGAAGAAAAATGTTTTGCCTATACCGGGAATAATATCGCCGAACTTAATGGCTTCAACTACAGAAACTACATAAAGCTGCAGCGACATGCTTTGCGATAAAATCATTGCAAGCCAGCCGCCGAAAATTGCGAGAAAAACTACATAGAGCGTCAGCATCGGCATGATAACCGCGCAGGCAACAACGCGCGTAACTACAAGGTAGCGGAACGGATCAATCGCCGAAACTTCCATCGCATCTATTTGCTCCGTTACCCGCATTGAGCCAAGCTCTGCGCCGATACCGGAACTTACTCTTCCGGCAAAAATTAATGCGGTAATTACGGGACCTAATTCTCTTACAACGGAAAGGGAAACCATCGCGGGCAAAAAAGATTCCGCTCCAAAGCGCGCCATAATCGGTTGGCTTTGCAGCGCCAGCACAACGCCGATGATAAATCCCGTTACGCTTACAATCGGCAGCGTTTTAACGCCAAGTTCATCCATGTGTTTTTTAATTTCATGAAACTCGTACGGAGGGAGAAAAACATTTTTCAGAAAGCGGAAGCAGAAATCGAAAAACTCCCCAACTCCTAAAAGGAATCCGCTAAATTTTCTTAGTGCCGCGTTATGTTCTTTTGCTTTATTTTTCAAGAGGATTAGTATTGCCGTTAGATTCTTTTCTTTTGTTAAAATAAAAATAAGAAAAAATGTTTACCCAAGAAACCCGCTCATGGAAAAGCTTAAAAGGCATTCTCGTAATGGTTGATGGTGGTTTGATTGTTCAAAAACAAAATTGCCACAACGTCAAACCGGATATTCTCGTCGGTAATCGTTTTTTCGGCAAGATACGCTTCTGCAATTTTTCTTATTTGCGCAATTTTTCTTTTGGTAATCGCCTCTTCGGGCAAACCGTATTCAAGACTTTCGCGCGCTTTCACTTCAACAAAAACAAGAAAATCTTTTTCTCGTGCAACAATATCGATCTCGCCTTTACCGTACCGGTAATTGCGTTCAACAATTTGAAAACCTTTTTCAACAAGAAACGTAACGGCTTGTTCTTCCCCTACGTTTCCTTTTTCTTTAGTTGAAGATTGCAAGTTGACCTCCGTATAAAATATTTTTCAAAAATGTTTTTCTGTGGTAAGGCGTTGCGCCGTATTTTTTTACTGCGGCAATATGTTCGGCGGTTGCGTAGCCTTTATTTCTTTCCCAGCCGTAGTCGGGATATTCGGCGGCAAGCTTCATCATAATATCATCGCGCACCACTTTAGCTATAATTGAAGCGGCGGCAATTGAAAATGATTTCGCGTCTCCTTTCACAATCGCTTTTTTATTTATCTCCGAAGCAAACGTTTTATTGCCGTCAATCAAAACAAGATGCGGAACAACCGTTAGTTTTTCAACCGATCTTTTCATGGCGAGCAGCGAAGCTTGCAGAATATTTATTTCTTCAATTGTTGTGTGGGGAATAACTTCATACGAATATGCCAGGGCGTGTTCCGTTATTACCGTAAAAAATTCTTCGCGCTTTTTGCGAGAAAGTTTTTTCGAATCATTCACCCCCTCAATAACTGTTGAAGGAGAAAACACTACCGCGGCGGCAACCACAGGACCAGCCAACGGTCCGCGCCCGGCTTCATCCACTCCGCAGATAAGTTGAATGTCTTTTGTACGAAATGAATCATCAAACGTTTTCATGAGCCAAGCAAGATTGCGAGCAATCCAAAAACCATTTGCAGCTTTAACAAATAACTTACTTTCCCGAACGATTTTTTATCATTCTTTGTGTGCAGTATCTGCATACTGTACATCAACATCGGAACAACGGCAGCCGTAATTATTATTAAATATCTTGCGGTATAAATTTTTAGGAGAAACGGAACCAGCATTGCGATAATCAGAAAAAGTGCGAACACATAAAGAAGCGTCTTCGCGTTATCAAATCCAAACTTTACCGGGAACGTGAAAATGTTTGCTCGGGAATCTCCTTCGCTATCTTCCATATCTTTTACAACTTCTCTCATAAAATTTATTGTGAAAGCAAAAATAAATGGAAACACCGCCGGGGCGATCTTTCCCGCCGCGATACCGCCAAATAAAAACGCCAATCCCGTAAAGAATGCAACCACGGCATTCCCAAGCAACGGAATTTGTTTGAGTTTATAAGAATAAATAAATGTAACGATTACCGCTCCAACAGCAACGAGCAGCGCCGAAGCGTTTACAAAATAGGAAATCGTTATTCCTCCGAAAGCAAAAATGAAATAAAGGAAGAGAGCCGTTTGCGGACTCAATTTCCCGCCGGCAAGTATGCGTTCCGGACGATTGATTTTATCAATCTCAATATCGTAATAATCGTTGATGATGTTTGCGGAGGCTGCAATAAAGGCTGCGGCAGCAGAGGCGAACACTACTGCAACCGTAATCCTCTTGTTTCCCGAGCAAATAAATCCCGCAGCCATAACCGTAAAAAATGTTATAGCCGTATTAACAGGTCGGATGAGTTTTAAAACGTTAATAACGCTGCTTTCCATTTGTGTTAAAATTCATTTAGAATACCAAAGTGGATTTTCCCTTCGCTAAAAGAATCTCCCTTAGCAAAAGCAAAATTAACATTTAAAATTCCAAGTCCGGTTTCTAAATGCAGACCAATTCCGTACCCGGTTTTTGTGCCGACAGATTTCTGAATATTCAAATCACGATTTTCTTTTTGCAAAAAATAACCGGCATCAAAAAAAGTGAAGAAGAACGTTCGCCTGGTTAATAGGAAACGATACTCAAGATTAGCCCACGCAACACGCGATGCGAGAAATTGATTTTCGCGATACCCGCGAAGCGAGTTTGTTCCGCCTAAGTAAAACATATCGGAGATTTCAACTTGAGAGCCTTGCAGCTCTTTGCCGTGCACACCCAGTGCGGCAACCTGTCGCTTGAACGGCTCGTAATAAATACTAAACTCGGCAATAATTTTTTGATGCGTTACTTTTGTTTCAATCAAAGAAGCAACAAGCTGAGCGGGTCCATTTATTTTTTTTTTGGTGTAAACATAAGCGTTTGTAAAAAACATTCCTTCGGTAGGAGAATACGGATCGTCTCGCGAATCATATTTCAATGTTAGTCCGGTAGAAATTGATGAAGCGTCAAAAACGGAAACAAACCCGTAATCGTTTAACGAAGGGATTACACGTTCGTAATCAAATGTACCGGAAAGAGTGATGTCGCTTGATGCCGTAAAATCAAGTGCAAAGCTGTATTTTCGCTGCACGTATGAGGAGTCTTGTTTTTTTTGAAACACTCCAAAATTAAGATTGAAGGGATAATCAAAGAACCACGGTTCATAATATTTCAGTTCAAGTTCTTGCGAGAGGCGGTCAATTTTCTGCCAGCGAAAAGCGGCGGCTCTGCCGGTTCCGAAAAGATTCCGCAGACTAACATTCACCAAACCGGAGAAATATCCGCCCCCGGTTTTTGCATCGCCCGGAAGATAACCGATAATTCCATCAAAGTTGTTCGTCTCTTTTTCTTTCACTTCAATGCGAAGTACGCCTTCATCTTTTTGCGAAAAATAAAATTCCGGTTCGGGAACAGGTTCAAAAAAGCGTAGCCGGTTCAATCGTTTAGCAATTTCAATTATTTTCTTTTGCGAATATTTTTCGTGATAATTGAATCCAAGCTCACGAATGATTACATAGTCCTTCGTTTTTTTGTTCCCATCAATTTCAAATCGGTCAATCTTCCCTTCCTTCCCTTTTTGCAAGGAGAGATAAATATCGGCTAAAGAGTTTTGCGACGCAGAATCGGTAAAAAAGTAAACCGACGCAACGTTAACTTTAGCAAAAGGAAAACCTTCCTCATCTAACTTGTTAAAAATTTGTTCGATGAAGTTTTCCGTTTGCTGTTTGGTGAAGATTGTTCCCTCAAGGTTTTCAGCTTGTTCCAAAAGATACTTATCGAGTATTGAATCGGCGCCGGTGAGAATAACCTTATGAATAGCGGTCGGAAGTCCTTCAGTGATAAAAATATTCGTTTTGTGCAACGTGGTGTCGTCTTCGGTAGTAATGCTATCGATACGAAAATGGAAATAACCGGCGTCATTATAAATTGGTTGAAGTTTCCCGGTAAATATTTCCTTGCTGCTGCCGGTATCTTTCTGCACCGGCGACGAAGTGAGTCCGGCGGATAAAATTTTTTCGGAGAGTACGGCATTCCCGTGGAAAATTATTTTCTGCGTCTGCTGAGGAAAGATGGTTGAGCAAAAAAGTAGCGCTACTAAAAATTTAGTATCGGGGCCAGTCATCTAACAATTTCATTTTTTTGCCGACCGGCTCAACAACTATCTGCTTTTGACATTCCATTGCCGTGTCAAAATCAACCGCACAAACATCAAGACGCGCCGCGTTGAGCGAACCAAGCGCGGAGGCAAGTCGGCAGGTTTCTTCAAAAACAAAATCATGATGCCACCCATACACCACCCCCGCAACAAACGCATCACCGCTGCCGGTTGGGTGCACGGCTTCAACATAAAGCGGAGCTATTTTAAAATGATAATCAAAATTAGATACGTAAACCGGATGTTCGCCGTTGGTAATGAACGCTTGCTTAATTCCTTTTTGATAAAGGTGATCAAGAAAAGATAATGTACTTTTTTCCGATTTTAATTTTATCCCGAGAGATTTTTCAACTTCCTCAACCGTGTTGTGTAGAATCGTCGGCGCGGCTTCAATACACTGTGCAAGATGGTTTCCGTAGGTATCAACCACAGAAATTTTATCATACTTATTTGCGAGAGAAATACCGTACGGGAAAATATCCTCCGTTCCGGAAGAAGGAGATGAGCCGGAGAAAACGACGATCTCGCAATTCTGAATCATCTTTTCCAATTTAGATTTAAATTCATCTGCTTCCGAAGCAGTGACTACGCTGTTCTCTTGAAAATATGTGGCGACGTTTTTTTTTGATTCATCAACAAGTACCGACGCAATCCGCATTTCACTTTCTGTTCTTATAAATGAAAATTGTAATTCTTCATGTTCGAGAAGTGAGCGAAAAATTTTTCCGTTTCCGCCTCCGGCAAAAGTATATCCCAAACTTTTCGTGTGTAAATGTTTTAATTGGCGACTAACGTTAATCCCTTTTCCGCCTGCACGGTATGCTAATTTTCCGTTTCTGTTTTCCGAATTGACGGTAAGTTGTTCATAGTTCAAACAAATTTCCAGCATCGGATTAATGGTTACGGTAAGAATCATTTTGTTACCGGTATTGGTTAAGGTCGTTATAAAACGGCGTGGTTAAGCGGTAATCTCCGAAGCCCGTATTATCAACAAAAATAAATTGCCGGTTGATCTGATAATATTCCCAAATTTCGTACGGCTTGGAATCATACTCGAACGGATGGCGGTCAACCGAATTTGGCGCGCCGAGAATAATATAAACCATTCCCATGTCCGATTTCCATCCTTCGGTGTAATGAGAGAAATGAACATTGGCGTATTCAACGCGTCGGTAGTACTCATTAAACGCTTCGTTCTCCGGCGTTGCTTTGTTTGGATCTTTGGTTTTCCAAAAACTTAAGAAGCGGCTGAGTTTTTCTTCCGCAGTTTTTCCATCTTTAATTGAATCGAGTTCGTTCGTAGTAGCAAGATAAATAAGCTGCGAAACAGCTTTGTCGATATTCGTGATGGTCGGCGGCACCCCTTCAATCCGCGCGAAGAAAATTTTAGCGGATGAAACTTTTTGTGACGAGTTGAGATCATCAAGCATGAGCGTAAAGACATAATTATCAAGAGGAAGATTGAGGCTGTCGGTTTCCAGAGTGATGTAGTTTATTCCCTTCTGCAAATCTTTTTCAGAAGTTTTTTCCACTACATTTTTTTTGTCTTTCGCAGTGATCACGTATTTCATCAATACCATGGCTGCGGAATCGGCATACACTTCCGCATAAACGGAAAGTTTTCCGCCTGCCGTTGAAATAATTTTAGAAATATTCGGAAAAGTTTTTTCCTTTTCGCCTACGCCCATTTTACTTCCAATAAAGAGGAGATCGCTTACGGCTATGGGTGAGCTTAAATCTTTCACGGTAAATTTTTTTTCGGCTTCACTTTTTTTCCGTGAGTCTTTATCTTCAACCGTGATAGTAAAAACATAATCAGCCGGCTGCAAGAGAAAGGATTTCAAACTTAAATTGAAGTTCGTCCGCGAATGTGTTTGGTCAAAATCGGGTACGGTAATTTTTTCATTCCAAAGTTTTTCGGTAAGCAGTTTCTCTTTTTCTTTATCATACACGGCAACCGAAATAGTATATTCCGCTTTAAAGCCCGATCCGTCCTTTACAAACTGCAGCGAGTTGAACGGAACGTGCACAAAGACATCTACGCGGGTGAGCGGAGATTTTTGATCCCGATAGTTCACCAATTCATAATAATAAGAAGGGAGTCCGAGTTCATTATTTGTTCCGGCTGATTGTTCAACTTGCGCCAATACCGCCATTGAAGCCGACAGAACCAAAGCAATCATAAAAAATTTCATACTTCGCCTTTACACGTTAGCAAAAAGATCATACTCATTACAATCAAAAATTTTTGCGTTATAGAATTTTCCGATTTTCAGTTCTTTGTTTTTTTTCGGGATTAAAACTTCTCCGTCAACATCAGGAGCGTCTCTATAACTTCTTCCAATATAATAATCTCCTTCGCTACCTTCAACTACTATTCTCAACTCTTTTTCAAGGAGTGAAAGATTTTTTTCATGCGAAATCTGTTGTTGAAGTTTCATCAATTTATTTTGTCTCCGGATTTTTTCTTTTTCCGGAACCGGATCGCCGAGCAGAAAGCCGGGAGTACTTTCTTCTACCGAATAGGTAAACACGCCAATCCGATCAAACCGGAACTCACGAACAAATTCACAAAGCTCTTCAAAATGTTCTTTCGATTCGTTTGGATATCCTACGATGAAGGTTGTTCTAATAGTTACGCCGGGGATTTTTTCACGTAATAGATTCAACGTTTCAATCGTTCTCCGTTTGGTAATTCCTCTTCTCATCGAACGAAGCACGTCATCGGAAATATGCTGAAGCGGAATGTCGATGTACTTACATACTTTCGGATTGTTCGCAATTACTTCGATCAAGTCTTCCGGAAAATGAGAAGGATAGACGTACATCAAGCGAATCCATTCGATTCCGTTAATTTCACTCAAGCGGGAAATCAGTTCCGCAAGATTTCTTTTTCCGTACAGATCTTTGCCGTAATCGGTAGTGTCTTGCCCGATAAGGATCAATTCTTTCGTCTTATTTTTTGCAAGAAACTCAGCTTCATTTACCAGCTCTTCAATTGATTTCGTTTTATGCTTTCCGCGCATTAAAGGGATGGCGCAAAAAGAGCATGGGTTATCGCAGCCCTCCGAAATTTTTAAATATGCCGTGTGCGAAGGCGTGGTAAGCAAGCGCTCTCCGAGCAGTTCGCGTTTTAATTCTCCACCGATCTCATTGATGATTCCTTCATAATTTTCCGTTCCGAAAAAAACATCAACTTCCGGAAGTTCTTTTTGCAGATCGTCTTTATAGCGTTCCGATAAACAACCGGAGACGATTACTTTTTTTATTTTTCCTTCGTTCTTTAAAGCGATGGCGCTGAGAATTGTGTTGATCGATTCCTCTTTAGCCGCTTCAATAAAGCCGCACGTATTGATGATGATTGTGTCTGCTTCACCGGGGTCGGATTTAAGTTTGAAATTATTCGCGTTCAATTGACGCATCAACCGTTCGGAATCAACCGTGTTTTTTGAACAGCCAAGCGTAATAACGCTTACTTTATTTTGTTTTGCCATTGCCTGCTTTTATTGAGAAATGAAATATCTGATATACAAAAAAACAATCGGCACGGAATAAATGAGCGAGTCAAACCGATCGAATATTCCGCCGTGCCCGGGAATTATATTTGAAGAATCTTTTACCCCGGCATCCCGTTTTAATAACGATTCGATCAAATCGCCAACCTGCCCAACGGTACCTAAAATAATTCCGATAACAACAACGTTCTGCCAGTTTAAAAAATCAATTACAACCATCTTTGCCGCGAGCATTGCGAGAATTGAAAAAATAAAACCGGCAATCGCTCCTTCCCAACTTTTCTTAGGGCTTACGCGCAAAAATAATCGATGTTTGCCGAACGATAATCCGAAGAAGTAGGCGGCGGAATCGCAAATCCAGATGGCTGCAAGCAAAGAAATAATTACCATCGCACCGCGCTGATAATCAAAAAAATATTCGCGAAGCGAAATAAAAGAACTTACAAATAACCCGATGTAAAAAATTCCGAGAAGCGTTACGCCTAAATTCAAAATTGCCGACTTCTGATTTCTAAAAAGTTCATGCAGCAACGCAAAAAAAACTACGGCAATCATCAGATGCGGCAACTCAACAACGTTAAAATAAGCATTCAAAATAACCAGCATAACTGCGGGCAACCCGATGAGGAGCGAACCGGAAGCATCCTTGTTTTTTGCAAAGAGGATGAATTCATAAAATGCAAATCCCCCAATCACCAAAGTCAATCCGAGAAAATAAAATTTTCCGAGAATGCAGACTATCAGAATCAACGGGATGAAAATAATTGAAACCAAAATTCTTATAAGAGTATTTGACACTATTCTTCTTCTCCGGTTGTAGTCGATTGATGGTTGATGGTATCTAAATAATCACGCGCGTTTTCTTCATCATCTTTTTTTACAAAAATTTTTATCGATGAGCCGTTTACAAGGCAAGGATAACTGCTGTCCTTCTGCGATAAAATAAAAACGTCAATGTCGGCGCTTTCAAGATTCGCTTTAATAATTTCGGCTTCGTACATCTCTGCGCATGCGGTAAGCAGAACAATATCTCCGGCATACGAAAAATATTTTTCGTTTGCACACTTCGGCAGATCAGCGCCGCACCTATCGCACGTTTGGATTGATTCGTCAACTTCACTATTACAATTCGGACAGATCCACATAAATTATGTCAGCTTACTTTCTACAGTTTGTTGTTTTTTCTTCCGGTAATAATATTGAATACCCAGAAGCACCAGAAGAAACAAAAGGAGTTGATACGCCAGCGAAATTAAGGTTGGAGTTAATTCCGCATCACTAATCAGTTTAGTTTGTTCAAGTTCTGATTCACCGAGAATAAGAAACAAAACTACGGCGGATAAATTATTTATAAAATGAAGCACCACCGGAACGAGGAGTGAGTCGCTTTTGTACGCCGAATAACCGAGATAAAATCCGAGCATCGTTAATGGAATAAACGCGTAAGGATTAAAATGATAAATGCCGAAAAACAGCGCCGTAATCAGCGCGCCCCAAAACGGTTTATACTTTAGCTCAAAACTTTTTTGAATATACCCGCGGAACATGACTTCTTCACAAACTGCGGGAGTAATGGCAACCACTGCGATAACGATTGCTCCATCAACGGCTGAATTAATTTTTAATAAACTGCCGTACGAACTTTCCACCATTTTATCTAAATAATCAAGCGAATTTTTAATTGAATGAATGAAGCCGCTCTGCTTTGCTACCTGTTCAAAAAAATAATTTTGCACGTACATATAGTTTTGAAGAACCGGAGTTAAGGCAATAATACCAACGGTGAACAAGCCTATTTCAATCCACGGCGCCGCCCTAAAACGGATAACGCGCGTAACATCTTCATAAATTATTTTAGAAAAAATTAACGCAGGCAAAAGAATAAAAAGCACCTGCCCCGCCATGGTAATTAATCGGAGCGCGTTGGGATCAGCTTTCTCAAGATCCAAACCAAAAATAAGAACGGTTAAGAGTCCGCCGAAAATTTGATAAAAGAAAAAACCACCCGCCAGACCAATTAATCCTGCTTTAACGGGAGAAATTTTCGGAGTTAATTCGGGTTTCGAAATTTCACTTTGTTCCGTTTGAGTTGGCTCTTCCGGAGTCTGCGGATGTTTAAATTCATCCATAACTTATTTCTTCGCCTGTATCTTTCCATTCAAGCCTTCGTAAGCAGTTAACTCCGCATCAATGGCGCCTACAATTACTTTCGTTTTAACTTTTACGGGAATTTTCAAATCATCATTCGTCAGCCAAATTACAATTGTTCCTTCACTTTTGAACAAACCGCCTTCTTGCACTAACGGTTCTACCATCACGCAATCAAACGTTCCGGCGCCGACGGTAATTCTCTCTTTGCCAAGGTATCGCACGTCTAAATCGTACACTTTATCTTTATAAAAATTTTGAAGATTAACTCTATCGCCGATTTTCATTTTAGTATAATTGAAAGTACGCGCCAAATAAAACGCGGAAATAATATCATTCACATATTTGGGAATATCATACGAGCCGCCGGTAGTTTTTGCTTTCCCCTTCCGCTGATCAAAAAATGCCGAAAAATCTCTTGAGTAATTCCCTTCGCGGATATGCTGTTCAAATCGCCATGGAAAAATTCCATCAACATCAATGTAGGTTTCGTAGCGGTCTCGAACCTTATAGATCCAATCGAAATTAGGAACCGAGTTCACTTCAAAAAGTACTTTATACGTTTCTCTTCCGGTAATTTTTTTAATTTCGGGAATGCTCATCGTTGCAACGCCTGCTGTAACAAAACCGTATTTAACATCGAAGGTAAGTTTTTCGCCTGACTTAAATGCCTTGTTCTCAATTTTTCGAAAATCACTTTGCGCATGCAGAACTCCATAACTCTGAGCCAAAGTAAGAAGCACGAACAAGATCAGGTGAGGATATTTTTTCATTAAAAGTCTCCGTTCTTTTGAAGCAACATATAATAATTTTTAATATTGGCAAAAACTTCATCGATGGAAATAGTATCCATGCAGTGTAATTCTTCGCATTGTTTTCTTGTACAGTTACGGCAATCCAACGCCGGTTCAAAGATTACCCGCTTCTCTGTAAATGGTCCCCATCTTCTCACAGAGCAGGCGTCAATTTTCGGATAAAATCCAACGACATATTTATTGAGCGCCGCCGCAATATGAAGCGGTCCGGTTGAGTTGGCAATAAAGATTGAACTCTTTTCTATCAACGCGGTTAAAGTAGCAAGTGAAAATCTTCCGGCAACATTTAGTGTTTTGGGATTGACGACAAGCGAACGGCAGATTTCTTGTTCGCTTTCGTTTCCGGTAATAAAAATCGTTGTACCTAAAGTCGAAAGTTTTTCAATTAAGCGTTTCATCTTTGCAATCGGTAAATCAACTGCGCTGCCGCCGCTGCCGGGATGAATGATAACGAGCGGTTTAGTTTGATCAATCTGATTTTCGGTTAAGAAGTTCTGAACTTCCTGTTTCCCTTCTTCGGTTAGGTGAATGTTAAAATCGGCTTCACCTAAATTAAGCGCTTTTTCAATACCAAATACTTTTAGGAGATTTAAATTGTACTGAAGCTCATGCCGCTCGGCATATTTTCTGTGTTCGTAAATTTTTTTTGTAAAGAAGAATGAATATGAACGGTAGCCGGTGCCGATGCGATTTTTTATTCTCGTTAAAAAAAGGATGAGAGCTATCCTAAACGTTGGATAAACGATGATACAGCTGTCAAATTTTTTTGATTTTATTTTGCGAACGTTCTGAAAAATCTCCGGAACGCCGTTCGGTTCATCAAGCGTTAGCACTTCATCAACAAACGGATGATCTTTTACCAGATCAAGCGTATAAGATTTTACAAGAAAGGTTACTTTGCAGTTGGGGAATTTCTCTTTAATTGCGCCGGCAAGCGGAAGCGAAAGAACAACATCGCCAATCCGGTCTGTGCGCACAAGTAATATATTTTTAGGCTGAATCATTTAGCTGAAATGAACCGACTCTCTTTTAAATAAAATCGCCAAGGCAATTCTTTTGATTTTTGTATTCCGATTCTCGTCGTTCGAGCTATTCGGTTTTTCAAAATTTTTTCACCTTCGGCTATAAAAATTTCTTCTCCGCAAAGATTTTTGCCGTCATCACGTTTAGAAATATTGAACGCTTTACAAATTTTTCCGGGACCATTGGTCAAATTAATTAATTCTTTTGCAGTCAGTTCGGATTTTTGAAACCGCCGATGCGCCATTGTTTCCGCGCCGCTAATCGGTTCAACTGCTCGAATTAACACTGCCGCGCCGACATCTTTTCGATCGCACACCACGTTAGCGCAATAATGATTTCCGTAAATAAAATAAACGTACAGCGCTCCGCCGGAAGCAAACATTACCGAATTCCTTTTCGTTTCTCCGCCGAATGAATGAGAAGCTTCATCATCAACGCCGGCGTAAGCTTCAACTTCAACTATTTTTCCGGCGAGGAATTGCTCTTCTTCTTTTTTAATAAATAATTTTCCGAGGAGTTTCGGTGCAATTTCAAGCGCGCTTTTTTGATAAAAACTTTCCGGTAATTTACGATATTGCGTGGTATTCATGGTAAATCGGATGCGGGTAATCCGAACGTTTATTCAAGCGCATATTTGGCTTGCAGTTCGGCTATTCTCTCCAAAAAATAATTTTCCTTTAAAGGATTCTTTAAAATCAGCCGGCGGTACATTTCTATCGCTTCAAGAAATTCACCCTGCGCCACATAAATTTTTGCCAGCGTTTCTGAAGCGATTTTTACTTCGGAAGGAAAATTTGAATCGCTTTCTTCTCCTTTATTTTCAACTTCGGACGGCGGTTGCAGTTTGATAGCAGAAATTTTTTCCGCCAACTCGCCAAGGTGATCTTCAAATGTATTTTCATTTTTAAAGGAGAACGCAGTGTTCGTTTCAAAAGAATCTTCTTCCAAATCGTTTTCAAACGAAAGAGTCTGGCGGGGATTTTTTTCAAACGCCGAGCGCTGCTTTTTATAAAGTGCAACTTCATCAACAAAATATTGATAGGACGTTTCGGAATTGATTAATCCGCAGCCAATTTTAAATGAACGCAAAGCGTCATCGTATTTTCCGAGTGTCATGTAGGCTTTGGCGAGAATGATGTGTGCGGAAGGATAGTCGGGGAAAAATTGCAGACCGTATTGGAGAATCTCTACGGCTTTCTCTACGTTATTAACAAAAATCTCCGCGTTTGCTTTTCTGGCAAAGAGCGGAGATTTTTTATTATACTCGTAAATTAAACTTACTTTTTCATCGAAAATATTCTTGGCGGCTTTTCCCACTTCGAATCCTATTTTTTAGAATAGGCGTGTCTGATGGACGTAACCGAGACGAATGAAAATCCGATAAAAAATAAAAGTTGAAACGGGATGGCGGCAATTTCCAAAAAGTAAATGGATGAACCGATTCCGACCAAACAATATAAAGCCATGATCAATTCAACAATAACCGACGGCTCCAATTTTTTGTTTACGTATTTGTTGTTTGACCATGAATCTTTTTGATCGACAACTTTAAACTTCGGCGTTCTTACAAATTCACTTTTTCTGCTCAACAGCCCTTCGATAACTGCGCGTGAATTATTAACGGCAAAACCCATGCTGCCTGCCATAAACAACGGAAACAGCACAATCTTTTTACGCCAGTCGGTGCGAATATCTTTTTGAGAGTAAAGATAAAAAATAAACGAGCCGATGAAAGCAAGAATGAAAATAGACATCACGGCAAAATAGGCTTCGTGCGAGCCGCTGTTTTTTATAAAGATGAGCGGCACATTTAAAATTGCCGCAAGCAGAATAAACGGGAAAGCTAAATTGTTGGTTAAGTGAAATGTAGCTTGAAGTTTAACACGCAACGGTAATTTCGATTTCAAAACAATCGGAAGAATTTTCTTTGCAGTTTCAATAGCTCCTTTTGTCCATCGGAATTGCTGCGCTTTTAAAGCATTAATTTCAGAAGGCAGTTCGGCGGGAGAAATTTCATCACGGAGAAAAACAAATCTCCAACCCTTTAGCTGCGCGCGGTAGCTCAAATCCAAATCTTCGGTTAACGTATCGGCATGCCAGTTACCGGCATCTTCAATACAGCTTCTTCTCCAAACGCCGCCGGTTCCGTTAAAGTTGATAAAAAATCCTGCTTTGTTGCGAACGTTCTGCTCAATAACAAAGTGTCCGTCCAACGCAAGCGCTTGCGCTTTGGTAAGAATTGAATAATCACCGTTGAGATGTTCCCAGCGGGTTTGTACCATCCCGATTTTATCATCGGTAAAATGAGAAAGAGTTTTCGTTAAAAAATCTTTTGAGGGAATAAAATCTGCATCAAAGATTGCGATGAATTCACCGGCAGCGGATTTCATTCCTTCTTTTAATGCGCCGGCTTTAAAGCCTTCGCGATTTGCTCTTCGCACATGGAGGATGTTGAATCCGAGTTCTTTTTTCTCGGCAACTTTGCGTGCTACAATACCAACGGTTTCATCGGTTGAATCATCCAGCACCTGGATTTCCATTTTATCTTTCGGATAATCAATTTCGCAAACGGAATCAATTAAACGCTCAACCACATACAATTCGTTGTACAGCGGAAGCTGAATAGTTACATTTGCATCCGGTTTAAAGTTGGCGTCTGCAACCGGTTTAACATTTTTGTATTTGTTGTAATAGTAAATCATGAAAAATCCATGACTGCTAAAAACAAACAGAATAAATAACGACACAAAATATGAGATAAGTACTATCTCATCCATAAGAACTCCTTTTAATTAAATTTTACCAACCAGACACAGTATCTAACAGAATATCATCACTAATTTTATTTATTGCCTTCTCAATGCCGGAATTTCTTTCGGAAATTCCTCCCGAATAATCACCATAATTAGAGAACTGTTTTTCATAAACGGTTTTCCGTTTAACCAAATCCTTAAACGTTACCTGAACAGCAACCGTAATTCTTCTCGAAGCCACATTTTCACCGGCTGAAACTATTGCCGGAACATCGGAAATAGAAACGATGACACACTCAAGAACTGCATCGGCTCTCCCTTTATCTTCAATTTGCAGATTGTTATCATCAATAAATTTTTGTGTCAATTTTTCAGTAAGAAGTTCTCTCATCCTCGGTTCACCGGAACCGCTTCTATCTTCCGCAAACGGAATAGCGATAGATTTTAAGTGCGGAGGAACAGACGCTCCGGAAAATGAATAGGGGCATCCGAAACACCCCGCAAAATTACCAAATATTCCGATGAGAAACAAAAAAACAACGGCGATACGAACCGTTTCTAAGTTGATGGTATTATTCGATTTTTTCACTTTTTGCCGGTTTTAAAGGTTATATTCTTTTATTTTTCTATACAAAGTCCGCTCGCTAATTCCAAGCAGTTTAGCCGCCGTTCTCTTTTGCCCTTTTGCTTTTTCAAGCGCGTTACTGATAACTTTTTTACTTGCTTCCTCAACGCTCTGGATGCCGTTTTGGTCATCGCGAATTTCTAAATTTTCTTTTTCTTTTTGCAGAAGAATTTCTTTTATATCGAGGATGTCTTTTTTCAATTCGAAGAGTGCGCGGTAGATGAATTCTCTTTCAACTTCTTCCGGTGTTTTACGCGTAACAACCGGAAAGTTTCTTGAGGTTCCCGAACTTGGATACGGGATGATCTGCTCGTAAATCTCTTTTGAAATTTTTGCATTTTTTGTTAAAGCGATGGATGTTTCAACGGCATTTTTTAACTCGCGCACGTTGCCGGGCCATGGATAATCGTGAAGATAATCAAGCGCCTCCGGTGTAAAGGTTGGTTTTGCCGTTTTATTTTCTTCGGCAAATTTATCTGCAAAAAAATGAACAAGTTCAAGAATATCGCTTTTTCTTTTTCGCAGCGGCGGAATGTTTATGGTAACCGCCTTTAATCGAAAAAAAAGATCTTCGCGAAATCTTTTTGCATCAACTTCATTTTGCAAATCTTTATTTGTTGCCGCTATAAACCTAACGTCAACTTTGGTTATTGTTTCGGCGCCGATGCGCATAAACTCTTTTGTTTCTATTGCGCGAAGCAGTTTTACCTGGGTAGTTATCGGCATTTCGGCAATTTCATCAAGGAATAAACTTCCGGTATTAGCAAGTTCAAAATATCCTTTTCTTGCGTCGGTAGCGCCGGTAAACGAGCCTTTGTTGTGACCAAACAATTCACTTTCTAAAATTCCTTCCGGAATGGCGCCGCAGTTTACGCTGATCATCGGCTTTTCGGCACGCCGACTTGCGCTATGAATGGCGCGGGCAAACACTTCCTTGCCAACTCCGCTTTCACCGTAAATCAAAACGGAAATATCGGATGCCGCAACCTGGAGGAGGATATCTATCAAGTCGTAAATCTCTTTTGATTTACCTACGATGCCGAATTTCTTTTGTACTTGTTCTATTGTCATCATTTATTTTGAGTTTACTTCTCCAAAAATAAGAAATAAATCGGTTGTATAAAGTTATGTGGAAAGGAATTGGAAATTGGCTGAAAAGACTCCCCAAAAGTTATGCACGTTTATTTTTCTTTTGGAACGATTCTTCCGTTAAGCCTGAACTCAACATTTACTTTTTCAACTATTTTTTCGGCGGCATTTTTATCGTCGAATTTTCCAAGATACAAAACATTAAAAATCGTTCCGCCGACATTTTTTTCTTTCAGCTCAACATTATAACCGGATTCTTCAAGATCAAGTTTTAAGGCTTCGGCATTCTTTAGATTACTAAATGCGCCAACTTGAATTGTGAACCGGTAATTTTCGTTTTTAATTGGAGCGGCTTCGGGTGTTTCGGTTTCTTCGGAAGAAGCAATAGGAATTTTTTCAAGTGAAGGAAGATAATTGGAATTCGGATAATCGGTTTTTAATTTTTTAAGTGAAAGGGCAGCTTCCTTTTCGTCGCCAATTGCCGAATAAAAGTTATAAATTCTAAAAAGCGCCGCATCGGCATATTTTGATTTTGGAAACGCGCTCACAATTTTCAAATATTTTTCATTGGCTTTGTTCCCGTCTTCCGTAAGTAATGCAGCAAGAAAAAGAAGCGACGGATCGCCGGGATTACGCTTCAACAAAGGCTGAAGTTCTTCTTTCACTTCTTCTCTTTTTCCTTCTTCAACTTTTTTTAAGAGGGGCGTGATGTTGTATTCCTGCGAAAAAGATTTTTCGGTAAAAAAGAAAAGGAGCGACGCAAAGAAAATAAAATTTTTTATGGCTTTAATCATGTGTCACCAATTTCTTCAACTTGCCAACCGAACTTTGGATGAATCTTTTTTATCAATCACAGAGGTAAGATTTCCGAATAACGTTGCGGAGGTTGCGCGGTTGATCGCAACTTCAACATAATCGCCTTCCCCAATATTTTCCATGCGCGGAAAAACAACAACTTTATTTGAATCTGTCCTTCCCGATAAAAAATCTTCCGACTTTTTACTTGAACCTTCAACTAAAACAATTTCCTTTTTCCCTACAAGAAGTTGATTCAAATCGAAAGAGATTTGCTGCTGCAGCGCAATGATTTCTTGAAGACGCTTCGATTTTTTTTCTTCCGGCACGTCGTCAATCATTTTAAATGCCTTCGTTCCTTCGCGTGGAGAATACTTGAACATATACGCGCCGTCGTATTTTACTTTTTGCATCACATCTAATGTTGCAAGATGATCTTCGTACGTTTCGGTCGGAAAGCCGCTGATAATATCGGTTGAGAAAGAAACGCCGGGAATAATTTTTCTCGCTTTTTCAATAATGCCGAGGTAATGCTCAATCGAGTAAGTTCTGTTCATCAATTCCAAAACTCTGTTTGAACCCGATTGTACCGGCAGATGAATGTAGTTGCAAAGATTATCGTGTTCTGAAATTGTGTAAAGAAGTTTTTCCGATAAATCTTGCGGATGAGAAGTTGAAAACCGGACACGCATCTTTTTATCTACAATAGCAACAGCGGCAAGCAGATCGGCAAAATCATTTTTTTCATCTAAATAAGAATTTACATTTTGCCCCAGCAACGTAACTTCTCGAAAACCTCGCGAAGAAAGCATTGCAACTTCGGTAACGATTGATTCAAGGCTTCGGCTGCGTTCTCTGCCGCGCGTAAAAGGAACGACGCAGAATGAACAAAATTTATCGCAGCCGCGCATCACCGATATCCATGCGTGCAAACCGTCTTCGCGGAACGGAAGAATATCATCATACGTTTCTGACCGTGAAAGTTTTACTCCGATTCCTTTTTCGCCTCCGAAAGCGGAATCAATAAATTCAGGCAAGCGCCTGTATTCATCGGGTCCAACCACTAAATCAACAACTTTTTTTTCTTCAATTAAATCTTTGCGCAAGCGTTCCGCCATGCAGCCGAGTACGCCAAGAATCATTTCCGGTTTTTTATCTTTTAAAGATTTCAGATTGCCGAGTCTGCCGTAAATTCTCTGTTCGGCATTATCGCGTATGCTGCAAGTGTTGAGAAGAACCACATCGGCTTCTTTCACCTCTTGAGTGATGGCATATCCCTGGGAATTTAGAATTCCCATAACAACTTCGGAATCGGCTAAATTCATTTGACAGCCGTACGTCTCGATGTAAACTTTACTTTTCTGCATTAAACTATTTCAAAATATGAAGGCACAAAGCTTCGTGGTGATAGGAAAGATTAAAATCCACTTAACTGATAAAGGATAACATTTAGAAGAATAAAAGCAATGCCGCCCGCAACGTACAAGATCATTTTTCTTCTACGTTCCTTGAGGTAGTGAATTTGTCTAAAATCTATAAATGTATTTTCTTCTTCATTATCCATTTTTAAAAAACCAAACATTTCGTCCCGAACTATTGAAAATTATTATCTATTTTTGTGACAAATATAAGCTTTTATTCTCATAAGAATCAATCTATAAATTATGGTAACTTACGACATCCTTATTATCGGCGGCGGAATTGTGGGAACGGCAACCGCAATGCAGCTGCTCAAACAAAAACCCACCCTAAAACTTTTATTAATTGAAGAAGAAAGTTCTCTCGCGCCGCATCAAACGGGCAATAACAGCGGCGTTATTCACTCCGGACTTTATTACAAACCCGGTTCGCTTAAAGCGCAAAATTGTGTTAAAGGAAGAAAATTGATGTACCAATTTTGTGAGGAGAACGGAATTGCCTACGACCGATGCGGCAAACTTGTTTTGGCTGCCGACGAAACCGAAAGACATAAACTGAACGACCTGGAGCAGCGCGGAAGAGCAAACGGTTTAACAGAGATGAAAAGAATTCCGAAAGAAAAAATAAACGAATATGAGCCGCACGCTTCCGGCATTGACGCTCTTTTTGTCGGTGAAACCGGTATTGTGAATTACACAGAAGTTACTCAAGCATTTGCGAAAAAGATTTCTGAATTAGGCGGCAAAATATCTTTTAACACAAAATTTCTTGGAATAAAAAGAAAAGGAACTCGCCTTGTTGTTGAAACATCGAAAGAAGCTTTCGAAGTTTCGTATCTCGTTAATTGCGGCGGACTATATTCGGATAAGATCGCAAAGCTGTGCGGCATAAATCCCGAAGTTCAGATCATTCCCTTCCGCGGTGAATATTATGAAATTACCGAAGAGAAAAAATATCTTGTGAAAAATTTAATTTATCCCGTTCCCGATCCGAGGTTTCCGTTTCTCGGCGTTCATTTTACCCGCATGATTAAAGGGGAAATTGAAGCCGGTCCAAATGCGGTTTTAGCATTTAAACGAAAAGGATATTTGAAGACGGATATTTCTCTGCCGGAAATTTTCGACTACTTTTTCTACAGCGGATTCTGGCTGATGGCGAAAAAATATTATAAAATGGGATTTGATGAATTCAGAAGAAGCTTCAGTAAAAAACTTTTTGCCGAAGCGCTGCAAAAGTTAGTTCCGGAAATTCAAGAAGCAGATATTACTCCAAGCGGCTCCGGAGTGCGCGCGCAAGCGTTGGATAAACACGGCAATTTGCTTGATGATTTTTGTTTTGCGGAGGCGGAAAGAATGCTGCACGTCTTAAACGCGCCGTCACCGGCGGCAACCGCATCAATCAGTATCGGCGAAACGATTGCAGAAAAAGTATTAAAACGTTTGAATTAATTTAACGAAAACGGAAGCTCTCTTCTGTTTTGAAGAGAGCTTCCGGCAAATTTATTTTTTCAAAAATTCAGCCATTGAATCAACTACAAATTTCAACTGAACTTCAGTTAATTCCGGGAAGATCGGTAAAGCGATTGTATCGCTTGCGGCTTTATTTGACACGGGAAAATCAGCATCAACTGCTTTTAAATTTGCAAAACATTCCTGGCGATGAAACGGCACCGGGTAATAAATTTCCGTCCCGATTTCTTTTTCACTTAAATAGGCGCGCATCGCATCGCGCTTCTCAACACGAATAATATATTGATTATAGATGTGATAATTTTTCGCGCCGCTTTCTTTATAAACCGGCTTTGGAAGAAGCGCCCGATTCTTTTCATCGTAAGAAAGTTTTCCTTCTTCTTCGGCAAGTCCCGCATCAATAAAAAATTTCGTGTACAAATTTGCATTGTGTCTTCGTTGTTCAGACCATCGATCCAAGAAAGGAAGTTTAACATTCAACACTGCGGCTTGAATTTCATCAATTCTAAAATTTCCGCCGATAACTTTATGATAATATTTTGGCTTACCGCCGTGAACGCGCATGATCTTCAACATTTCACTTAACTCGTCATCATCGGTAACTACCAATCCGCCATCGCCAAAGCAGCCGAGATTTTTACTCGGGAAAAACGAGTAGCATCCAATATCTCCAATGGTGCCGACTTTCTTCCCATCTTTATATTGCACGCCGATTGCTTGAGCGCCGTCTTCAACAACTTTTAATTGATGTTTTTTTGCGATTGCCATAATTTCATCCATCGCGGCGCTTTGTCCGTAAAGATGAACCGGAATGATCGCTTTAGTTTTTGGAGTGATCAGTTTTTCAATTTTTGCAGGGTCAAGATTAAATGTAACCGGATCAACATCAGCTAAAACGGGAATGGCATTTAAACGGGAAACAACGCCGGCGGTTGCAAAAAATGAAAATGTCGGCACAATTACTTCATCACCCGGTTTAATATTTAACGCCATGAACGCAAGCAACAGCGCGTCGGTGCCGGATGAAACGCCGAAAGCATATTTGCAGCCGAGATATTCTTTCATTGACGATTCTAATTTTTCAATTTCTTTTCCAAGAATGAAGTATTGAGATTCAGCCACGCGGATGAGCGCATCATCAAGCTCTTTTTTGTGTGCAAGGTATTGAAGTTTTAAATCTAACAGAGGTACTTTCATAATGTTTCTCTTTAATTTTTTGTGAATCTAATTTTTGTTTGAATAACATTTTTAACGGAATAAATCCATTATTATAATAACGTTCCTTTTAAAATCAATAATGCAATTGTAAAATAGATTATCAAACCGGTAACATCAACTAAAGTAGCCACAAAAGGAGCTGAAGAAGTTGCCGGATCGAATCCGATTTTTTTTAAGCCAAGCGGAAGCATCGATCCCATAAACGTTCCCCAAATAACTACACCCACCAACGCAATGCTTACCGTAAAGGCAATTAGCAGCCAGTGCGCACCATACATTCCGGAAAAATTTTGCCAGATGGTTATTCGTAAAAATCCAAGCGTTGCCAGAATGGCGCCAAGAATTAATCCGGAAATTAATTCTCGTTTCATAATAAAGAACCAATCGCGAATGGTGACTTCACCTAAAGATAAAGCGCGGATAACAAGCGTAGCCGCCTGCGAACCGGAATTTCCTCCGCTGGAAATAATTAATGGAACAAACAATGCAAGCACTACAGCTTTACTGATTTCGTTTTCAAAAAAGCCCATCGCCGAAGCCGTAAACAATTCACCGATAAAAAGTACGCTTAACCAACCGGCTCTTTTCTTTACCAATTCCAACAACGGAATTGCGGCGTAAGAATCTTCCAACGCTTCAACGGCTCCCAATTTCTGAATATCTTCCGTTGCTTCTTCTTCCGCAACATCAAACACGTCGTCAACGGTAACAATGCCGACTAAAATACCTGAAGAATCAGTCACCGGCAAAGCGATCCTATCATACTTCTTAAATACTTCAACGGCTTTTTCCTGATCATCGAAGACTTGAAGATAGGTAAAATTCCCATCCATTAATTCTTTAACGCTTAAGTCAAGCGGCGCTAAAAGAAATTCACCAATCCTTACATCATCAATCAGTTTTCCCTTTTCGTTCGTAATATAAATGATGTTAAGCGTTTCAATATCTTTCCCATGTTTTCGGATATAATCAAGAACTTCCTGAACCTTCCAGTCCTCGCGGATTGCCAAATAATCGGGTGTCATTAATCGCCCAACGCTGTTTTCCGGATAACCCAAAAGCGATTGCGCGATATGTCTTTCACCTGCAGAAAGGAGACTCATCATCTGCTTTAAAACGGAAGCGGGAACTTCTTCCAACATGGCGGTTCTATCATCGGGGGACATATCGTTGAGGATAAAAGCAACTTCTTCATTTCCCAGCGCTTTAAGGAGTGAAAGTTGAACTTCAACTTCTAAATATTCAAAAGTATCGGTGGCTAAATCTTTTGGAAGGATACGGAAAAGGATGGCTTGTTCGTGATCCGGTAAATCCGTTAAGAGATCGGCGATATCAGCCGGAGTCCAATCAGCTAAAACCTCTCTTAAAGAGGAAAAATTACGGGAATTAATTAGTTCTTTAATTTCCGGTTGTAAAACTTGTCCCAGCATGTTGGTCTCCTAATCTCGATGAACAATTCTACATTGGATTATTACTTTTTAATTATAAAAAGGAGTCATTTGTCTGTTCAAATGATCTTTTTGAAAAAATTTTTGATTTCTAAAAATATAGTATTAAATTTGCAATTCAAAATTATTTTGAGGGGCGCGTAGCTCAGTGGTAGAGCAACACCCTTTTAAGGTGAAGGTCGGTGGTTCGAGCCCACCCGCGCTCACAAAAAAGCCCTAATAACAACAATTTTAGGGCTTTTCTGTTTTAAAGGATTTTTTTACCGGGCTCTGCGGATATTAATTTTTACCCCAAACTTGATTGATAAATGACGAAGTTGTTCATCTTCTATCTTTCATTTTTTGAGAAGAAAAAAGCTTTAAGCAATTCATCTTTTTCGTACACATCATCCCTAAAATTTGCCACTCCATCATCACCAATCCAGGCGGTAAAGTAATCAATAAAAAGAGGAAGGCTTTTTTCAAGATTAACCTGAGTTGTTTTGCCGATGCTGAGATTTCTTCGTAATTCTGTCCGGCGCTGATTGAATTCCACGATTTGCGTTTTGTCTTTTGGCGGCTGCCCGATTTCAATTCTCACAAAGTCGGGAGTCCATTTGGAATTGTTATTCAAAACATAATCAGCAAGCAGCAACGGCTTTTCAACACGAACGCAGCCGTGGCTTACGGCTCTGTTTGCGGCGGAAAACGGCGCTCTCGTCGGTGTATCGTGCAAATAAATATCGAACTTATTGGCAAACATAAATTTGATTCTTCCCAAGGCGTTGCCCGCTCCGGGATCTTGCACAAAATTATAGGGAATTTTATTCGGAGAAAATCGCCGTAAATCAACTTCTGCCAGATCAACTTCTTTTCCCTGAAGGAGAACTTTAAATCGCTCCTTTTTCAAATAATTTGAATCGCGGACAGACTTCCGATAGATTTCCTCGCGGATAATACTGGTGGGAACCGTCCAGGTAGGATTGAGAATCAAGTAAGTAATTCTGCCATACAGTTGAGGCGTTTGCCAGTCGTCCGGTTTGCTGCGCCAGTTTTTTGTTTTTTCGTAAACTTTCAACCGAGCCTCATAATTTGCAGGGCGTTTCCTTCCCGTACAAATTTTAACAGCAAATTTTTCTTTTTTGTTTTCAATTACCCGAAGATAAAAATCGGGAATGTTTACTAACAAATATTTTGCACTGTCGGGATAGTTCGTCCATCTAAATCTTTCCAGACTTAGTTTTATTTTTTCAAGATATTCTTTCGGCGAGCGATTAAGTTTTTCAACGGTTGCGCTGCCGATAGTACCGTCATCAACAAGTCCATTGGCTTTTTGAAATTTTGCCACGGCTTTCGCTATCGTCGAATCATAAGTATCAAATTCTTTTCGAAAAATCTTAGCGGTATCAGCAAATCCAAGCGAGGCTAATCTTTCAATAATTGGTTTTAGTTGAATCGTCTTCTCACCAATTTTTAATTTTTTGTCGAATGGATAAATTTTTCTCCATTCATGATTTTCTAAGTTCGTGAAAAACGGAAGAGCAGACTGCAGTTTTTTGTAACGTTCACTCTTGGGTTGAATTTGCTGCAAGTATTGGAGAATATTTTCCGCGTGAAGCGGTTCCATCAAATTTTTCTTTGCAGAATCAACACCGGGGATGAAATAACTATCCGCAAATATCTTGGACGGATCAACTACGCCGTAGCGCAGGTGATACGCATATTTCAAAACTGCATTCGAAAGAAGCAATTCTAAATTTGCCAGATGCCGGTAGCGAAATGCGCAGTTTTCAACTGCGCTATCCAAAAGTTTTGCGTACTCATTCTTAATTAATTCGCAGTCATAAACGTTAGGTTCAATTCCATGTTCATAAGATTTTCCGATGAGTGATAGTAAAGAATTAAATAACCGGTTATCGTCAAAACTCTTTATAAACATTGGCTGAAACGCTCTTTGCTCATAAAAATATTTCAGTGTGTCGAAATAGGTAAAATGCGAGGATGGAATCCGAAATGAACTATCGCCGGCGGCAAATCTGTTTTGCAGAACTCGTTCATAATCCGCCGAAACAAATTTATACTTCTCATCAAAACTGAGAGGACTTTTAACCGGTTCCGATTTATTACCGCAGCCGAGAAACATCAAAATAAAAATTGAGAAGAAACAACATCTCTCCGCAGAGCAGGAAAATTTTTCTTTTAATAGGAATGGAGTGGAAGATTTTTTCATAATTCACATTTTTTTGATGAACCAAATCCGTTTACTTGATAAGATATTCAATTAACCAAATTAGTTGAAAGAATAGTTCCTCGTTGGAACTCCTTTTCAAAATTAATAAAATAATGCGACATATATTTTATTAGCGGTCGGAATGATAAATTGAATCTTAAATTTTGAAAGAAGTGAAGTTGAATCCCAAAGAAGCGCTTATTAAATATTTTAACCATTCGGAATTCCGTGGGCAGCAGGAAAAAATAATCTGCCGCTTGATGGATGAGCGAAAACACTGCCTTGTGTTAATGCCAACCGGAGGCGGAAAATCAATCTGCTACCAATTACCCGCGATGTTGTTTGACGGCGGTACGATCGTTATTAGTCCGTTGATTGCCTTGATGCAGGATCAAGTTGATGCGTTAAAGCGGAAGGACATTCCGGCGGAGTTTATCAATTCCACCGTAAGTGCGGAACAACGGAGAGAGCGTTTGGAAAAATTTGTTGAAGGAAAAATCAAACTTCTTTACGTTACTCCGGAACGTTTTAGAAAAAAGGAATTTGTTGAAGCAATTCAAAAAGCAAACGTTTCACTTCTGGCAGTTGATGAGGCACATTGTATCTCAGAGTGGGGACACGATTTCCGGCCTGATTATTCGCGTATCGCAGAGTTTCGAATTCTTTTAAATAATCCTCTTACCATTGCGCTAACCGCAACGGCAACGCACGATGTTCAACAGGATATCATTACAAAACTTGGACTTTCAACAAGCGAAATTAAAATCTTCCACGAAGGAATTGAGCGCCCTAATCTTCGCCTTGAAGCGACAGACGTGTTTGATGAGAAAGAAACGTTTCAAGCAATCTGCAAAGTGTTGGATGAGTACAAAGGCGCCGGAATCATTTATTTTGCGTTAATAAAAAAGCTTGAATATTATTCGCAGCTGCTTCGCGATAAAGGATACAAACACTCCGTCTATCACGGTAAACTTGATGCGACAGAACGGAAACGCACGCAAAGAAATTTCCTTTCCGCAAATGATCGACTGATTCTTGCAACGAACGCTTTTGGAATGGGCATCGACAAACCCGACATCCGTTTTGTTATTCATGCGGAAGTTCCTTCTTCAATAGAATCGTACTATCAGGAAATCGGAAGAGCGGGGCGCGATGGAAAAGCTTCATTGTGCATGCTGCTTTACAATCAAGAAGACCTTTACACGCAAATGGAATTTATCAAGTGGGCAAATCCCGATGCTAATTATTATACGGGAATGTACAATTTGCTTCGCTCAAGTTTGGAAGCGGCAAACTCAATGGGCGCTGATTATTTGCGCGAGCAGATGAGTTTCAAAAACAGAAGTGATTTTCGAGTTGAAACCGTCCTTGCAATGCTTGACCGTTACGGTGTAACCGAAGGAGCAATCGAAAATAAAAATCTAAAAATTGTTGATGAACTACCCCACGAATTGCAAGACGAAGAATATCTGAAAGAAAAACTTTTAAATGATAACAAGAAACTTCTTTCTGTGGTGAACTATTTCAAGTCTGAAACTTGCAAACGAATTTACATTTCAGATTATTTCGGATTTCCCGGAGAACCGCATTGCGGCAACTGCGATGTTTGCGGGAAGATGGATGATGGCTGATGGTTGATGGATGATGTAATTTTAAATTGTTTCAACCGTTCTCGCCGGTGAGACGTGCTATTTGTAAAAGATAGAATCTTAACAAGTCCTGCTGCTTTGGCGATAACGCTTGCTCTTCAATTTTAATAATTCTTTCAACCTCTTTTATAGCGCGGATAATATTGATCGGCACTTCAACCATTCCTTCTGAAATAACGGAGAGATATTCAAAAGCGGCGGCAAGAAATTGATTCATGTTGTCATCGCTTGACGTCTTCATAACATTCGATAAGTCGGCTGGCAGTTTCAATTTTTTCGGCGCGAACGGAAGTTCCTTCGTTTGCGAATTGGATGAAAGTGAATACAATGCAATTGCTAATTCAACAAAACTTGCAACTCGCTGCGTTACCGGCTGCTCAAGTAAATTCCACATTTTTGCTCGCCAGAATTTAACTTCCTCCGGAATACGTAAAAGTTTTTCCACATCATCAATCCATTTTTGATCAACGGTTCCTTGAATAGCAGAAAGAAAAACATTTAAATCCGTATTAAAGAAATCGGGCTGCAACACAATGGCAAGATCGGGACGAAGCGTTGGCAATAAATCAGAAATAAATTTATCACCTTCAAAAAAATCCGTCACGTTCAATCCGTGTCTTCGCAAAAGTTCTCTCTGGAAAAGGATCAGATATTTGTTCATCGCGTCGAGGTCTTCTCGTAACGCGATGAATGCGGAGTTGCCCGCCGGAAAAGCTTTTTCCATTTTATTTAAATAGGTCAACTCAACATCGTGATAAATTCTCAACGTGTGCAAGATTTCATAAACCGGAAGATTCGGCAAAATTCTATCTTCGATCAACGTAACCGATTCACCCATATCAAAATATTTTTGCGAGAAGCTATCAAGCGCGCGGAATAATCCGGTTGTTAATTGATTAATTCCCAACACGGAAGTTTGCGATTGGTTATGCGAAATTGCGCGAAGTAAACTTCCATATTTTGCAAAGGGAATTGTCTCCGCTATTCGTTCAAGTATTTTTTGTCCGGCTGCATCCGAAGTTCCTTGCCCGGGGCGAACAGTGGGACGATCTCTTAACGGCGGAGTTGTGCGCGAAACGAAGTATGAAATTACATGAATGCCGACAACGTCTTCCTCTCTTCCGTAAAGAATTTGTCTAAAGTTTTCGGTGGTGATCGTTAGAAACTCATCAAAAAGATTTTCTTTTCTTCCAACCGTTAGTCGTTCTAATTCTTTTAAGCCGCGCGTTTTAAATTGAAGCCGTGTTTCAACAAGCGGTTCGCCCGCGCGGACAATTTCGCTTTCATAAAACTTCTGCGCTTCTTTTACGTGATAGAGCAATTGCGCTAATTCATTCACTGAAATGTGTCTCAGCTTTTCCGAAATATTACTTTGGAACGTACGCAAATCTCCTCCGGCAAAAACTCCGAGCAATGGAGTAGCGGCGTATTCTGTGCTTTTTTTAGTTGATGCATTTAAATGTTTGGTAAACCGTTTTGTTGAATCGGAAGATTTGATGAATGCAGGTTTGCCAACAACCGGCGAGTAATATCCGCCTTGTCGCTGCATTGGTTCGCCGCTTCCCATCTTCATTCTTATAATGCCGATCAATCCTTTTTCTGCAAGCCAGCTTGTTAAATCATGCTTAGCTGCTTTATACAAATTCATTCCGGCGGTTTGCCCAACTTGCTGACTTAAATCGGAACCGGCGACAAAAATTTCGGCAATTATTTCCGCAAACCGTTCGCGCGTTTCTTGATTTAATCTTCTACTTTGTAACGAGTACTCCCAAATCTTATTCAAATAGTTTTTTAGATTTTTTACGGAAACAATATCTTCAAACAACGGAACAAGCCAGATGGACGGAATTTCAAGTTCACGGTTATCGCGCAAAATTTGTTCACGGTGCGCGCGCATTTTTCTATCAAGCGAAATCAACGCTTCCGGCTTGGTTGACATGCTTACTTGCAATGCCATAACCATTCCGGGATTTCCGTACTTACCGGCAATCTCGTTAATCTCAACCATGTTGTGAATAGTAGTATCAATTGCAAATTGATCTTGCGCGGTTACCATTTTTTGATGAATGCGCGGCGTGATGATAAAGCGCTTCAACAAATCTTTGTACAAACAAACTTCAAGTGCAAGTTCACGATTTGAAATGTTTTTTTGAATTGCCGGAAGCGAAAGATACAGCGCCTTCCTAATTTTTTTATTTAACGAAAAATAATATTCAAGCGTATCCTTCCGCTGTTTTCGGAGGTCAAGCATTTTTCGCTCAAGGCGGTCGTTATGATGCCACAGCGATGTAAGAGGATCTTTTGCAAGATGAAGCCGCATCCCCATCCGTCTTATTTTTCCGGGCTTCAAGTTGAAAGGAAGAATGCCGCGAAATCTTTTTTCAAGTTGATGGGTAAGATTTGAAATTTCATTTAGAAGATTTGAAAAGCGTTTATTGGTTTCCGGTAGCTTTTCAATTTCGTGCAGAAGCGCCGAATCAATCTTAACCGACTTATCACTTTTCAATACTGTTTGGAGCAGTCTGCATTGTCGAGCAACGTTTTCGATCAATACTGCCGCCACTAAACTGTGCCCCTGCCCCGATGGTCTGTTGCTGCCGTCCCAATCACCCCAAAACGAGAGAAACGTTTGGAACGGTTTATCCGAGTGCATGGCAGAAAAATTTTCAGCGGCGATAACCGAATTTAAATCGAGCACCAATTCGCGCGTCTCTTCACTTGAAACGATTGCGACGTTTAATCCGAGAAATTCTTTTATCAATTCATCCGCAGTTTGATTAAGCATCGCGGGAAGAATCGCTCCATTTTTAATAACGCGCTCGATCAATTCTTCAAACAGCAAATCAACTTTGAGCGAGTACATTTGCGTTGGATGCACCGTCCGGTCGTATAATCTTTTCTTGAACTCTTTTTCTCTTCGCTCAAGACTATCTTTGAAGAACTCATTTTTGAGCGCTTCAATCAACTTCTTCCCTTTATCGGCTAAAGCTGATTCAACAGTTTCATTTGCAATTGTTAGCCGGTCAATAAATCGCTGCCGAACAATTTCCAGACGTTCCGATAAAAAATCTTTTTGAAAATTCTTTTCATACTGCGCTGCGCCGGCAATATCAACGTGTCGCTGAAATTCTTTTTTGCGGAGTGAAGAACATTCTTCAATTATTTTTTCTTCAATTAATTTCCACGAAGCCAACGCATTGTGTTTTTCCGAAGCGTTTTTATCAGCAAAAGATTTTACGGCAAATTGTTTCAAATTATAATTTGCAGCTTCTTCGGCAATCATTCTGTTAAGATCAATCAGCACGCGCCTTGTTTTTTTCAGAAGGATTTCAGCGTTATCTGTGCCGCCAAGCGTTAAGCGGAACGTTTTGCGTCCGGTTTCAAATCCTTTTTCCGTTCGCGCAAAAGTTGAAAGCGGAATTAATCCAATACCTTGCCGCGCTAATCCGGAAGCGAGCCAGTCAAGTGATAAACCCGACGGCAATTTATCAATAATCATCTGAGGATACATGCTGCCGGTCGGCGCTTTTATGGTAATGTTGAATCTATTTCTTTCTGCCGGAAGATTTTTCACCGCTTCGGAAAGTGAATTCATTCGGTCTTCAAAAATAGAATTGCGGAGGCGCCAATAAGCGTTTGCGGTTTCCGTTCTATTCCGGTAAAAAAGATACGCCAGAAATATTGCACCGAGATTTGGTTTGATAACCGACGTTACTTCTTTAAACTTTTTAAACAACTCTTGGTTCCGAATTTCAATAACCGAAAGGCGTGCGCCTGCGAATGAATCGGTTTTAGACAATGAGTGAATGGTTACTACGTAATTTGATTGCTCTTCACTTACATACCCGCTTGCAAGCAGTTCATCCGTTAGCTGGCGGATCGTTTTAATTTTTTTAAGTTTGTTTACCGGAGCAACGTTTTGGTAGGAAAGATCATCAAGAATAAAAATATTTCTTTCGAGCAGCCATTGAATTAACCTTTTCAATCGCTCGCTGTTAAACTCCTGTCCTGTAGCGTTGTGCGGATTGTTGAGCGCAACCGCGCCATACAAATTCCAATTTTGGTCGTTAACAAGTTTTGCGTTAACTGTTGAAATAATTCCTTCAACATCAAGCTCGTACTCATCGGTTAATGGAATAACAGTGCACGCCGGAAAGCAATGTTCATACGTCCAGCTTAAATCGGGAAAGATCACTTCTTTAATTCCGCAATGGAAGCCGAGCAATCCTAAGCCGGAACGCGAAGAACCGCTGACGAGCAAACAATCATTTCGCCGATATTCGGGATGATGTTTTAAGAATACGTAGAGAAAGCTTCCGATCAATTCCGACGCCCATTCTTCCGAATCAATATTATCAACGCATTCATCAAGAAGAGCGTTTACGTTTTTTGTTGAGAATCTATCGAATGAAAAAAGAGATGAAACCAATTCCGATTTTTTTGCGAGACCGGTTTCAATTGCTGCAACTCTTTCGGAGAGTCGTTCAACCGCATCGGTTCTTGCCGAGAGTAATGCGGTTAATTTATTTTCAAAATGATTAAATGAATTTCCGCCGGGATTGCTTCCGAACAGTGGGATGGGAAACGACTCGTGAGCAGGTTCAATTACAAAATTATTTTTTAGGTGAACGATTTCCGTCTTCGCCGATTTTTCTTTTATGATATAACTGATCAATTCAACTTCGGAAGCCGACGGAGTTCCTTTTAATTGGAAGTGAATATTTTCAATCACTTTAATAAAATCCGAATTGCCTGCAAGGAAAACAATTGAAAGATTTTTTAGCGAAGGGGAAAAAATTTCCGGAGTCATCAAACGAAGCACGCGATTCATCATCTTTGCTTCACGTGCAAGTGACAGATGATTCGGCGCGTTGTTCACTTCAATAAAAAAAAGAGGAAATTCCAAACTTAACTGCCGGAGCGTTCTTCTTGTTTTTTCCGATGTGTTTTTACCTAATACTAAAAAGCTCGGCGCATGCTGAATGCTATTTAAGCGATGGCGCAGCTCTTCAATTAAAAAATTTTCGTTTTCTGATAAGACGGTAAATTCAACCGAAGAAAACTTCGTTAAATGTTCCGGCAACTCAAAGCCGTACAGTAAAATTTGCGCCGGAAGTGTAACAAGATAATCGGAGAGCGCGTGGAATAAAATTCTTAGCACTTCATAAATACCGCCGGAAGCCAAAATTACTTCACGGTTGCCGGAACCTTCTCCCAAATTATACGATAGCGGTTCTTGCTGTTGCTTTATCAGCCAATCATTAAAATATTTTACTACGTAACCCGGTTCGCCTTTCTTAAAACCGCCGCGCGGCATATACGGCGCGCTCTTTTTAATTAGTTGAACGAAGAATTCTAATTTTGTTTTCTCTTCTTTTTCCCATTCAAGATGTTCAAGAACAGCGTCAAGATCATTTTCATTTAGTTCTTCTTTTTGAAATTCGATTCCGAGAATCATTCTAAGATAGGCGGATGAGAGCCGCACATCCTGCACGGGATTTCCGATATGGAAATTTACTTTTTCCTCCGCCGGAACAGAGGAAGAAGCAGTCGCTTCGCTAACTTCCGAAACTTTTGCGGCTTTTATCGGTCTTAGTTTAAAATACTCAAGCGGATCGAGAAACTTTTTCATAAAAATGATGAGTACGTTATTATTTCTTTTCTTCAGACTTTGGCGCTACCGTTGTAACTGCGGCTTGCAAAAACTGTTGAAACATTCCGATCAATTCTGTACCGCGCGAAAGATCGTTGGGAGATAAGCTCACAATCGTCTTTGCGTTTTTCATCTGCTGACTCGCTTCCGCCAGACGCGCAGCTTGCGGAGTAAGCATTAATAACTCGGGACTATTTTTAAGCATGCTCAATTCTTCTTTGTCTAATTCAAGGCGCATTCTTTTCCGAATTAATTCGTCTTCAATTCTTTTTTGCGAAAGCGCTGATTCCTTTTCCATTTCGGTTTTCTTCAAATCATATTTCTTCAACTCAAGCGTGTTTTCCAATAAAGCGATTTCTTCATCAGCTTTCAGCTTTGCTTTTGTAGCGTGGATTCTCGCTTGTTGATTCAACTTTTCCGTTTGTTCCATAATTCTTGCCGATTCCTGCTGACGCATCGCTTCGGCAATTTTCGGATCGAGCGCTTCAAACGATTGAACCGTTAAGGAGATAATATCAAGACCCAGCGTTTCTTTGCTGGTATTAACTTTTTGAATGAGATAATCATAAATTTTTGATGAAGATAGTTCTTCAATTTCAAATCCCTCCGTGTACTCTTTTACAATACTGTGGATGATCGTCTCAAGTTCTTTTTCGGCTTTGGCAACGGCATTACTGTTCCAACCGCCAACGCGAATTAAACCGGAAATATGATTTAACGCCGCCGCAACGGTAACGGAAAGTTTCACTTTAATATCAAGATTTCCTTTTGCCGAGGCTTCAATATTCAGTTGCACCGAATATGTCGTCTTTGGCAACGTTAAACTAAAATGGCGCGGATAGAAACGTCCTTTTCCGGAAACAATTCTTCCACGCGATTCAAAAAGAATTATCTGATCCGGTTTTCTTAAACGGTATTCAAAAATGAATCCGCCAAGAATTACAACTAAAATGCCTATGGTTATCCACATACTTTTATCTCCTAATGAATTTCTAAGTTCTTAATGATTGCTTTTGGAAAATAGCTTGCGAAGGGGAATAAAAAATGCAATCAATTTGGTGGCGTAATTTACTATTTTTTTTGAATTGTATCCGAGAAAAAATAGGAAGGGACATGTTAATCCGTAAGCTTATCCCTATCCGCGGCTAAATATACAAGAAATTTCAACCCGTGGCGGTAATCCATCAAACGAAAAAATCCGAAACTAATTTTCTCGTTAAAATGCGTTTGCAAAAAGTGATTTCATCTATTTTGTTCTTGTAACCGTTACAATTTTACACATCAAATTCCATTCTTCACCATCTGCGGAGCGTAAAGTGGAGTTCGATTTAAATTCTTATTTTTTGATGTGCGGTTTGGTAAATACTATAAACGGCTCTAAGTTTGTTGGTAAAAATAAGCAAGGAGTTTACGTGAGTAGAATATTCAAATTCGGTGAGGATGTTGAAGGTTACAGCATCCCGGTTTTAAATGAAAGAGAAATAAGAGCCGTAGCCGGCATTCTTTTTTTAATGATGTTTATTTCCATAATGGAAGCTGCCAGCAAAGCAAATTTTTTATTGCTGAAATATGCCGTAATCATTTTTTTAACAGACATTTTAATCCGCGTCTTTGTCAGTCCAAGATTTTCACCTTCGTTAATAATCGGGCGGTTAATTGTACGGAATCAAGTTCCCGAATACGTCGGCGCAGCGCAAAAGAAATTTGCGTGGATAATTGGCGTTGTTTTAGCCGCTACAATGTTTATCCATTTGGTGGCGGCAAATGCGTATAGCCCTATAACGGGACTCATCTGCCTCATCTGTCTTGTCTTTTTATTTTTTGAATCAGCGTTTGGCATTTGCATCGGTTGTAAAGTTTATTCACTTATTTATAAAGAAAAAGCTCAATACTGCCCGGGTGAAGTTTGTGACGTAAAAGCAAAACAGAAGATTCAAAAAACTTCCGGAATGCAGTTGTTTATAGTTGCGGGATTTATCGCTTATGTAGTTCTTACAGTTTTTTTATTTAATGATACGTTCAAGGAAAAACCGTACGATTTGTTTGGACTGGAAAAGACAGCGCAAAACAAATAAAAGAAACGATCGCATCTTACATATAAAAATTTAGACTTCGTGTCTCTTCGTGACTTCTTCGTGAAAGCACTTTTTATCGGCACAGAGAAAAATGTCTGCTCAAGTGCGAAAAGATGAAAATATTTAGAAAAATCGTTTTGTAAAAAAAGTAATATGAACTGTAGTCTGTATTGCCGGTCGGAAAAGAAATCTTAGGTTATAACCTTGTATATTGTTTGAAATAATAAGGGCATATCCTTATATTTGTAGCGTAAAAATAAGGATATAAGCTAATGATAAATTCGAATAAAAAGTTGATGATAGAACAATTGGACAGAAAATTTGCGAAATTGTTTGTTTTAGAAGATTTTGAGATTTCTCCCAAGGGATGGATTCACACAATCCGATCAATAATGAATATTTCGTTGGTTCAGTTAGCAAGAAGGATGAAAAAAACTTCGGTTTCAGTTAAAGAAATGGAACAACGCGAAATTGAAAAAGGCATTACGCTTAAAAAGATGGTAGAAGCCGCAGAAGCTCTTGATTGCCGTTTCGTGTATGGTTTTATTCCTAAAGAAGGATCGCTGGAAAAAACAATTGAAAAGCGCGCCTATCAAGTTGCAAAGGAAATTGTATTAAGATCCTCACATACGATGAAACTTGAAGATCAAGAAAATTCTGATGAACGTATAAAAAAAGCAATCATGGAACGTGCAGCAAATATTAAAAACGAGATGCCAAAATATTTATGGGATTAGATTTCGATTTTATTGATGGGCAAACACCTCTTGATGAAGATGAAAAAGAGGGACTACTCATTACTACCATCACCACCCGTGCAGAGCTTGATGAGTTTGAACAACTTGGAGTAGAAAAAGCAAACGAATGGCTTTTAAGTAAACGATTTGAGCTAAATAAAATTTTAACGGAAAATTTTATTAGAGATTTGCACAAGCGTATGTTCGGCGATATTTGGGAATGGGCCGGTGAATTTAGAAAAACAAACAAGAACATTGGCGTAGATAAATTCGAAATCGGGATTGAACTAAAAAAACTTCTTGACGATTGTAAATTCTGGATCGATAATAAAATATTTGCTGAAGATGAAATTTCAGTGAGGCTGAGTCATCGTATTGTCTCTATTCATCCATTTGCAAATGGGAACGGACGACATTCACGCTTACTTGCCGATGTATTGATAAACAAAGGATTTGGTAAACAATACTTTACGTGGGGGAGTTGTAATCTTGCAAACAAAAGCGAAGTACGATCAGAATATTTAGCTGCACTTAAGGATGCCGACCAACTTAATTATAAATCACTGGTAAAATTTGCCCGTTCATAACTGAAAGACTTTGATAGTTTTTCCCTTCAAAGAATGGGGAATTAGTTCATCATTCCAATATCTTTTTAACTCTACCCACTTCGCCGGTTTCGAGCCTTACTTTTATACCATGCGGATGTTTGGAAGAATTGGTCAAAATATTTTTCACAAATCCTTCCGTAAGTTTATTTGTGTGTTGATCTTCTTTAAGAACAATCGCAACCAACATTCCGGGTTGAATATTTGCCCTAATTTTTCCTGCCATCGTTTTTCTTCTTTTTACCAAAACCAAGCCGTTGCAGCCAGGTAAGTTTTTCTTTTTTCGGTTTATGATCTGTCGTTCTTCCGGTTCTATTGTGATCCGGTTTATATTCATTAGAGATGGTACGGGACTTATTCCCGCTCTGTTTTTTTTGACCTTCCTGATTAAATCCGGTTTTATCCTTTTTCTTTTCGTAGGTATGTTTTCCGAATCGATTTTCGTAAGAAGCGTCGTTTCTCCAAGCTTTCGATTTTTGCTTGCGGATGTTTGTTCCGGCAGCATTACTTTTGCCGCGCTGTTCTTCATTTATTTTATTCGGATGCACCTTCTGTTCGGTTTTGTTATAACCATGAGCAGCATGTTTAACAAAAGGTTTCCGTTGATGATCTGTCTTTTGGGCATCATCGTTTTTTTTGTGCTGCACATGATGAGCAGAATGTGTTCCGGTTTTTTCGGTGTTTGGATCTGCATGAGTTTTTGCGGCTTCAGCGTGTCCTGCATTTTTCTGTGCGTGATGCTGTTGTCTTCTCTCTTGAGGTTTATTCGCCTGGTTATTTTTATTCGCAGGATGATTTCCTCTTCCCCGCTGCGGTTTTTTCTGAAGTGAAAGGTCTTTGCTTTCTTCGGCAGAAGTATCCAGAGCAAATGGATTACTACTCATAACAGGAATGGGCGCCTTCAACAATTTTTGAATATCTTTCAGGTAAGCTTTTTCTTCGCCATCGCAGAACGAAAGAGCCACACCGGTTAAGCCCGCACGACCCGTTCTTCCGATACGGTGAATGTATGAATCGGGAATATTCGGGATATCATAATTGATTACCATTGCAAGCTGCTCAATATCCAACCCACGCGCGGCTATATCTGTTGCTACCAAAACTCTTATTTTTTTACCCTTAAAATTTTTCAAAGCATTTTGCCGTGCGCTCTGTGCTTTGTCACTATGGATTGCATTCGCAACTATCCCGGCAGCTTTTAAATATCTTGTAAGATTATCAGCGCCGTATTTTGTACGGGTAAAAACGATAATAGAATCTGCTTCACTTTCCTGCAAAACATGAATGAGAAGTTTTCTTTTATTCGGCTTTGCTACAAAATAAACACCTTGCGTAATAGCGTCAAGCGTGGGCGATTCAGGTTCAATCTCAATAGTAACCGGATCGTGTAAAAAACTTCCGGCAAGCGTAGCTATCTCGGGCGCAAGAGTTGCAGAGAACAATAAATTTTGTCTTTTTTCCGGTAAAACCTTAATCACTTTTTTTATATCGTGAATGAATCCCATATCAAGCATCCGGTCAGCTTCATCTAAAACAAAAATTTTAATTTGATTCAAATCCACTACTTTTTGTTCTAGCAAATCTAATAAGCGTCCGGGAGTAGCAACAAGAATATCAACACCTTTTCTAATCGCCTCCGTTTGAGGTCTTTGCGGAACACCGCCAAAAACAACGATGGTTTTTAAGCCGGTGAATCTGCCGTAGGTTGCAAAGCTCTCTTTAATTTGAAGCGCAAGTTCACGAGTTGGCGAAAGAATAAGCGCCTGAATTGGAAAACTAAATTGCGTATGATCTTTTTCACCATAAAGCATTTGTAAAATTGGGACTGCAAAAGCAGCAGTTTTGCCCGTGCCGGTTTGCGCAGATCCAAGGATATCACATCCTTCTAAAATTTTTGGAATTGCTTGTTTCTGTATCGGGGTTGGAATTTCGTACCCTTCGGAGAGTAACGCTTTTTTTATGGGATCAATAATTTCTAATTTTTCAAATGACATCGGATAAGAATCCTGTTTTTAGGTCATTAGTAAATATGATAATTTCTTCTTTATAGCGACCTGGTGAATAAATGAGTCTGGAAGAATTACAATCATTGAAGATGTGGAAGACTCTTTCTGGTTTTACTGCCCTAATTTATGATAAAGAAATGAGACTGCAAACAGATTAATTCGGTAGAAACTCTGAATCTCTATTTTTAACGACATACTGCACACCGTAAGTAAGAAAAGGTTTGGTAACAGAGCAAAAAAAACGTATATTTGAATCACAAATTTTGAAAAAAAATTACTACACCGCGGGGTGGAGCAATTGGTAGCTCGTCGGGCTCATAACCCGAAGGCTGTAGGTTCAAGTCCTGCCCCCGCTACTACAAGTAGGTTCAATTCGTCACAGCGAACTGCCCCCGCTACTTATAAAGGCTGCTAAAAAGCAGCCTTTATCATTTATAATCTCTTATTGAAAAAATCTTTTCTCTACAATGAAATCTTTTTCAATTCCTTTTTTAAGATTTTATAGTTGGGTAGAATTTGCGCTACTTCATTCCAGAATTTTTTTGAGTGGTTTAGCTGCCTTAAATGGCATAACTCATGGACGATCACGTAATCAATTACTTCTTTTCTAAATTTTAAAAGATGGTAATTCAAGGAAATATTTCCGCTGCGCGAACAGCTCCCCCATCTTGTTTTTTGCCCCCGAACTGAAATCCGCTTTACAATAAATCCATATGTTGAGGTCAGTTCCGTTGCTCTTTCCGGTAAATATTTTTTGGCAACGTACCGCAAATACTTTTCGTATAACTCTTCTGCGGAATAGTTGTTTGCAAAAGGAACATGAAAAGTGAGGACATTGTTTTGAAACGTTACCCGGTACTTTTGCAAGAATAAATCCGGCAGAAGTTGCAACGTGATTTCTTTGCCGAAGAGATGATATTTTTTTGATGCGCGAAAAAGATAGGAGTGTTTGCTTATCCAATCAATTTTGCCCGCTAAAAACTTTTCTCCTGTTTCAAAGGAGATGCGGTGCGGAATAACAAGTTCAAGCTGCTGTCGGGATATCCGCAGTTGTAGGTATTTCGCTTTCCTGCTGAAACGGTAATGATAGGTAAGTTCTTTAGAATCAACTTTGATGGTTTTTGAAAACTGCTCAACTGCCATTGTTACGATTTTTTATAAACCGTTTTTTCTTTCGAATCCAACAACTGAATTCCCAATGATTTTAACTCATCGCGAATTTTATCGGCAAGAGAAAAATTCTTTTCTACTTTGGCGGTGTTGCGAAGTTTTATCAGCAGCTCAATCAATTCATTTTCAAGCGAAGCGGTTTCTTCTTTCATTTCAAAACTTGCTATGCCGAAAACGTCAACCGCGGTTTTTTGAAGAAACGTTTCAACGTCTTGTAACAAATGTTTATTGAGCTGCGGATATTCAATGAAGAGACGGTTTACGTCTTTAATGAAATCAAAAACAACGGCAAGCGCTTTGGCTGAATTAAAATCGTCATCCATCGCTTCTTCAAAATCGGAATAATATTTTTCGAATGGAAAAGGGATGTGCGCAGTGGATTCTTCCGCCGTTTTTTGTTTTTCCTTTAAAGTGAAAAGAAAATTGTTGATTTTTTCCAATCCTTTTTTAGAAGCGTCAAGCAGTTCTACGCTGTAATTAAGCGGTCCGGAATAGTGCGTCTGCACAAAAAACAAACGGATAACTTCTGCGGGATAATTTTCAACCACGTCCCTTGCAGTAAAAAAATTGCCGAGCGATTTCGACATTTTTTCGTTATCAATATTCAAAAACCCGAAGTGCATCCAATAGCGAACAAACGGTTTTCCCGATGAAGCTTCGCTTTGCGCAATTTCATTTTCGTGATGCGGAAAAATCAAATCGCTTCCGCCGGCGTGTATATCAAACGTATCACCGAGGTGTTTGCAGCCCATCGCAGAGCATTCAATGTGCCAGCCGGGGCGTCCGTTGCCCCAAGGACTTTCCCAATGCGGCTCGCCTTCTTTTGCTTTTTTCCAAAGTGAAAAATCAAGCGGATTTTTTTTCTCGTCATTAATTTCAACACGGGCGCCGCTCTCCAAATCCTCTAAATTTTTTCCACTTAGCTTTCCATAACTTGAAAATTTTGAAACGTTGTAGAAAACATTTCCATCAACGTTGTAGGCAAAACCTTTTTCTTCCAGCGATTTGATCATCGAAATTATTTCGGTGATATGCGCTGTTGCTTTTGGATAAATGGTCGCCGGTTTAATATTTAGTTTTTTTAAATCTTCCAGAAAAGCGTTTGCGTAGGTATCGGCAACGGAAGAATATTCTTTTTTCGCATCAATCGCTTTTTTAATGATCTTGTCGTCAATGTCGGTAATATTCATTACGAACATTACTTTAAATTTTTTGTATTCAAGATAGCGGCGGATAACATCAGCCATGATGAATGAGCGTGCGTTACCGATATGAAAAAAATCATACACGGTGGGTCCGCAGACGTACATGTTCACTTCATTTTGTTTGAGCGGAATAAATTCTTCTTTCTTTTTCGTCAGCGTGTTATAAAGTTTCAGCATAAAAAGTTCTTTTAAAAAATTTAATCTTTGTATTGAGAATATAAGAATTAATTCTTTCGCAATTTTAGCAAAAGCGTTTGAAAATCTTCAGGAAGTTCGGAATCAAAACTTATCAACTCGTTGGAAACGGGGTGGATAAACCCGAGCTTCTTTGCGTGCAGCGCTTGTCTCGGCATCAGCTCAAGAAGATTTTCCATTCTGCTTCTCATTTTCGGAAGCTGCGCGCTGAAGGTTAATTTTCTCCCGCCGTATGTTTCATCGCCAAAAATCGGATGCCCGCAGCCTGAAAGATGGACGCGTATTTGATGCGTTCTTCCGGTCTTCAGATGAATTTTTAAGAGCGAAGCAAACTCAAATTCTTCTATTACTTCGTAAAGTGTAATTGCCGTTTTGCCTTCATCGTAACTGATGGTAAATTTTTTTCTATCGCTTTTACTTCTTGCAATGTTATGAGTTATTTCGCCTTGCTTCTCTTTAAAAATTCCCCATGCTACCGCCCAATATTCTCTTTCAATTGAATGTTTGGCAAACTGCCTTGCAAGCTTTGCATGTGTTACATCATCTTTTGCCACTACCAAAAGCCCGCTTGTATTTTTATCGATGCGATGAACAATTCCCGGACGACCGGCTTCATTTATATCGCTTAATTTTTTTGTATGATGAAGCAGCGCGTTTACGAGCGTTCCGGTGTAGTTTGAGAATGCCGGATGAGCCACCATTCCCGCGGCTTTATTTACCACAAGCAGATAATCATCTTCATAAATAATGTTTAAGGGAATATCTTCCGGCTCGGCTTTTTCGGGTCGTGGAGAGATTGGAATAGTAACATCAATGATATCGCCCGGGACAACTTTGTAATTTGCCTTGGTCGGTTTACCGTTTACAATTACAAGTTCGGCGTCAATCAGTTTTTGGATTCTTGTACGGGTTGCGTTCTCAATTACATTGGTGAGAAAAAGATCAATTCTTTCTTTGTGTTTGCCGTGCGTAACTTCAATTTTGAATTTCTTCTCTGTTATCAGGTTCGTCATTATTTATTTTTTCGTTTTCGAGACTGTTCTCGGTTGTACTTGAAGTTGATTCATTTGAAATCGCTTGCCCGGCAAGTTCACTATTCCGAACGGTTGTAACTGCAATGTCTTTATGTTCCTGCTGATGTTGTTTATAAAAAAATAAAAGGATCAACACGCCGATTGAAACGCACATATCTGCTACGTTAAAAATAGGCCAGCGCTCATAGGTTCGTCCGAAAATTTGAAAATCAAAAAAATCGAAATCAAAAAAATCAACTACTTTGCCGTAAAAGATTGACGAGTAGCCGTAAAAGATCCCATAAAAAACTCTGTCGATCAAATTGCCCAACGCGCCTGCAAGAATCATCGAAAGTGCGATGCGAAGGCTGAAGCTTTGCTTACGAACAGAGTAGAGATAAATAAATAGACCAACGCTTGCGATAATTGAAAAAAGTGAAAGCCACAATTTTGCATTGTCGGTTACATCAACGCCAAATGCCATACCGGGATTTTCAACAAAGGTCAACTGGAAAAAATCACCAATCACTTTTGTGCTTTGTCCGTAATACATTCCTTCATGCCGAAGATGCAAAAACGGAAGCGAGAATCCTTTAACCCAAAATTTCGTTATCTGATCAACAAACACCATCACAAACGTAACATAAAGAACTTTCACACGCGTAACCTTTGCTCACTAAAAATTTGAAATCGGGGGACTAATAATTTTTTATCTTTTTCTCTTGCAGCATTTTAATTTGCACGCATTGCTGGCTGTGCGGAACCGCTTCAAGTCTGGCTTTTGGAATTAGCGGACAAGTTGGGCATAAATGTTTCGGTTCGTCGATACATTCCAGGCATAATCCGTAGGTTCCCGCGTCAATTCTTTTCAGGGCGTCGTCAAGATAACTTAAGAATTTATTTTCGCGCTGATAATACAAAAATGTTTTTTCGCGTTCCATTGCGTCGGTTCCCTGTTCTGCCATGTGGAGCGAGTAGGGAGAATTTTCATTAATGTATTCTCCCGTAGTCGGGTCTTTCATTTGCTCTTGCAGGTTCTGGAGTTGTTCGCGGATCTCTTTTTGTTTATCGAGAATCACTTTTCTGAAATGTTCTAAATCTTTTTTTGTATATCCTTTTACAACTTTATGTACCGGTTTTTTTTCTTCAACAACTACCGGCGCTTTTTTAGCATGAACAACCGGCTGTATTTTTTCAACTTTTTTCTTCACTATTGGTTTTTCCGTTTTCTTTGGTTTTGAAACTTTTTCAACAACTTTTTTCACTTTTGCAACCGTTACTTTCTTTACTGCCGGTTTCTTTGCTTTGGCAGCATGGTTAATCTTTGCAACTACTTTTTTCACTGCTGTTTTTTTAGCTGCGGTTTTTGCAACCGGCGATTTTTTAACAGGCGCTTTTTTTACAGATTTTTTTGATGTGGAAGCATTTTTTGTCATTGTTTTATTCCTTCTTAATTATAAAACCTTTTGAATAGTAATTGATACGGTATGGTCTCCGATTTCCCAACTTTGTGAGTAACCGGGTTCGCCAATTTCGAACGTTATATCATTTGCTAAAGTTTCGTTCGAAATGTACTGATTAAATCTCTTAATTGCATCAACAAATTCATCAATTGCTTCAACACTAACAAGGATGCGGTCTGTAACATCATACCCGGCATCTTTCCGCATATTTTGGATGCGGTTCACAAACTCGCGCGCGAGTCCTTCGCGAACTAACTCATCATTTAACATCGTATCAAGCGCTACGGTAACGCCTTCGTCGGATTCAACCGACCAGCCGGTAATTTCCGAGCTGATTATTTCTACGTCTCCCTTTTGAACTTCAAAAGATTCCTCTCCTAAAGTTACAAAAACTGGTTCCCCTTTTTCAAGCTTTGTTATTAATTCTTTATTAAATTCTCTTATTGCGTTGGCAACGGGATTAACTTTCTTCCCGAATTTGGGTCCGAGTGTTTTGAAATTTGGTTTAGCCGATTTTGTAACAATCTCGGCATCATCTTTTAAAATGATTAATTCTTTTACGTTCACTTCATCCAGAACAACATCGCGCATCATGCTTAACGAATCTTGTTTGGAATTATCCACCGCAACCATAATTTTTTGCAGAGGCTGGCGGACTTTCAGATTTAACTTTGCGCGCATCGCACGGGTAAGATAGACAACTTTCTGTGCAAGCTCCATCTTTTCTTCAAGCGTTTTATCAACAAATTTTACTTCGGGAAAATCACTTAAATGAACCGAAACAAACGGCTCTTCTTTCGTATTTCCGTTCAGGTTTTGATACAACTCCTCCGCAAAAAACGGTGCGAACGGCGAAAGAAGTTTCGCAATAGTTTTTAAACTTTCGTACAGCGTTTGGTAAGCCGCAGTTTTATTTTGATTGTTTTCCGATTTCCAAAAACGTCTTCTGTTTCTTCTTACGTACCAATTTGAAAGATGGTCAATGGTGAACGAATAGATCAGCCGCGCAGCTTTGGTAACATCGTACGCATCCATGAATTGCTGATATTCCTTTATAACGGAATTCAATTTTGAAATGATCCACCGATCAATTTCGGGTCGATCTACATACGGAATAAACGCTTCGCTAAAATTGAACTTATCAATATTTGCATAGAGCGCAAAAAAGGAATAGGTGTTCAAAAGCGTGCCGAAAAATTTTCGCTGCGTCTCGGCTAAATCTTCTTCGCTGAATAATGTCGGCCGCCACGGCGGATTATTAACCGTTAAATACCAGCGGGTTGCGTCTGCGCCGTACTTATCAAACAAGATGAAAGGATCAACCGTGTTGCCTTTGGACTTTGACATTTTCTGTCCGTTCTTGTCCAAAATTAAATCGTTAACCAGAACATTTTTATAGGCAACTTTATCAAACAACATTGTTGAGATTGCATGCAGTGTGTAAAACCAACCGCGCGTTTGGTCAATGCCTTCGCAAATAAAATCAGACGGGAAATTTTTATCGAACCATTCTTTATTTTCAAACGGATAATGATACTGCGCAAACGGCATAGAACCGCTGTCAAACCAGACGTCAATTAATTCCGGCGTGCGCTTGTAAACTTTTCCGTTCCGTTCAAATTTTACGTCATCAACAAACGGTTTGTGAAGATCAATTTCACCCTTCGGTAAATCTTTTACAAGAATTTTCTTTCCATCGCGTTCAACAAATCCTTCTTTCAATTCGGCAACGGAACCAACGGCAAACATTTCGCCGTCGTCGCTTAACCAAAGAGGAAGCGGCGTTCCCCAATATCGATCGCGCGAAAGAGACCAATCTTTATTTTCTTCAAGCCAATTACCAAATCGCCCCGCGCCAACTTCCGGCGGGCACCAATTAATTGTTTTGTTCAGCTCAATCATTCGTTTGGAAATTTCCGTTGTGCGGATATACCAACTGTCGCGCGCGTAATAGATCAATGGATTATCGCAGCGCCAGCAATGGGGATAAGAGTGAAGGTGATCGTTGCCGGCTTTGTAAACGAGATTTCTCTCTTTTAAATTTCTTACAACATCCGGATCAACGCCTTTTTCTTCATGCGTTGTAAATTTAAGTGATTTCACTAATCGCCCGGCAAAGTCGGTTACGTCATCGGTAAATCTTCCGCTTTTTGTAACCGGTTGAAGAAACGGAAGGTCAAATTTTTTCGAGAGTTCATAATCATCAGCGCCAAACGCAGGAGCAATGTGAACAACGCCGGTACCGTCTTCAGTGCTTACAAAATCGCCCGGTACAACGTACCATCCTTTTTTATCGGATGCGATGTACGAGAATAACGGTTCGTATTCTTTATTTAAAAGATCTGCGCCTTTTACTTTTGCAAGAATTTCATATTCTTCTTTGATGACCGATAACCGCGCCTCGGCGATGTAAAAAATTCCGTGCTTTTCTGTTTTGATTTTTACGTAATCGATTTCGGTTCCGACGGCAAGCGCAACGTTTGAAATCAACGTCCAGGGCGTTGTCGTCCAAACTAAAATTGCGGCGTCTTCATCCTTTAATTTGAATTTTATATAAACGCTCGGATCGTGAACGTCGGCGTAGCCAAGCGCAAGCTCGTGCGAAGAAAGAGGCGTTTCGCAATGGGGGCACTGCGGAACGATTTTAAATCCTTTGTAGATCAATCCCTTTTTAAAATATTCCGAAAGCGCCCACCACACCGATTCGATATAATCATTTGTGCAAGTAATGTATGGGTCGTCAAGATTAATCCAATATCCCATCCTCTCGGTTAACGTTTGCCAGCCTTCTTTCATTTCGATGTGACCGTACACCAGGTCTTTCGCTTTTTTGTTGAAAGCGGCGACGCCATATTTTTCAATATCGGATTTTTGCGAAAAGTCTAATTCCTTTTCAAGCGCAATTTCAACCGGAAGTCCGTGCGTATCCCAACCGGCTTTACGATGCACTTGATACCCTTGCATGGTTTTGTACCGGCAGATCAAATCTTTTAACGTTCTTGCCATAACATGATGAATGCCGGGCTTGCCGTTTACCGTTGGAGGCCCTTCATAAAACGTAAAGGTTTTTTCTTCGCTGCGCGAATGAATGCTTTTTTCAAAAATAGTATGCTCTTGCCAGAAACGGAGAATTTCTTTTTCGAGGTTTGCGTAGTTAAAAGATTCTGAATATTGTTTGAACATTGTACTTGGTATTTGTTATCGAAATTTTATTTAAGCGCTTTTTCTTTTTGAAATAAATTGTTTTTTATCTACTGCCCAAACGAAGAGTGATTCAATTGGAATTCGTTTTGAAGCATCAAGAATTTCAAATCCTATAATTTCATTTTTTTCATTTACATCAACGTTAAAACCATCACTAAGTTCAAGAACGTTGGATGGTTTTTTATTTGAAAACCTTATATAGGCGGCATCAACTTTATCATCATAAAATACTTTCATCTTACACCTTCTTACCAAAAGGATATGCTGTGATAACAACAATTTCCTTTTTTTCGACTTTCAATATTACTTTTATTCCTTCATTCATCATTTTAATCTTACCATCTGCAATAGGAGAGTGTTCAAGACTTTTGGTTATCATTTCTCTTATTTTTATTTCAGATAAACCATAGAGGCGAATTCTTCGTTTAGCATGTCTTGAAAAAATAATTTCCATCATTTTACAAAAGTGAAAATTTTATTGCTCTTCGTATTTCTTTATCAATTCTCGTTCTATTTGAATGAATTCCTTCAATTCTTTTTCAATGCGTTCCTTCTTCAGCACTGTATTTTTTGCGCTTGCTTCCGCATCGTTAACAATCTTTTCAGCCTTTACTTTCGCCTCAAAGACGGTTAATGCAGCTTCATCTTTGGCGCTTTTAATATATTCTTCAAAAACTTTTAATTTTTCTTTTGCAGTCAGAAGATCTTTTTGAAGAGCAATTATTTCTCCCATCGCCATACCGAAAAAGCCCATCGTGCCGAGCATAATATCGCGCAGTGTGTAAAGGATAATATTTTCCGCAATCAAATTACTGGCGGAGAAATATTCCTTGAAAAAAGTAACGAGAAAAATGCTGATGAAGGAGGTTGCAATTGCGAGTGCAAAAATTATTTTTCCGCCTAATTGCCATTCGTATGATTTATTCATATACCAGCCGAGCGCAAAACAAAAAACAGAAATGACAAACCAAACCGCAAAATTGTTATCACCGAATCTGAAGATGTCGGTATCTAAAAAATTTGAGATGAAGATAAGCACCGCCAGCAATGCCGGCGCAAAAATCGACGCTATTTTTTTTGTTACGCTCATAACTTTTTAATAACCTCTTTCATCAGTAAGGTCATTTTGGGTTCCGCCTTCATGGCGGCGTGAATAATTTCTTCCAGCACGGCGGGCTGCAGCGAATCGGGAAAACATTCATCCGTAATAATGCTGAAACCGAGCACCTTCATTCCCATGTGGTTCGCAACAATATTTTCGGGCACGGTTGACATTCCCACTACATCGGCGCCGATTGCGCGCAAGAACCGGTACTCCGCTTTCGTTTCAAGATTTGGACCGGATACCGCCACATAAACGCCTTTGTGAACTTTAATTTTATTTTCCAGCGCAATATTTTCAGCAAGCGAAATCAGCTCCAAATTGTACGGCTCACTCATATCGGGGAAGCGCGGTCCAAGTTCTTCTTCATTTTTACCGATGAGCGGATTATCGCCAAGCAAGTTGATATGATCGAGCATCAGCATCACGTCACCGCGCCGGTAAATCGGATTCATACCGCCGCACGCATTTGAAACAAGCAGCGTTTCAACTCCGAGAAATTTCATTACGCGAACCGGATAGGTTATTTGCTGCATCGTGTAGCCTTCATAAAAATGAAATCTGCCTTGCATGGCAACAACATTTTTTCCGTTGATCTTTCCAAAAATTAATTTGCCTTTGTGCGATTCAACCGTTGAGAGGGGGAAATGGGGCAGTTCGGCGTAATCAATTTCATGTGATATTTGAATTTCTTTTACAAGTCCGCCAAGTCCGGTGCCAAGAATAATTCCCACACTATAATTTTCGTTCGTGTGCTTGCGGATTACTTCAAGCGTCTCGGTAATTTTTTCGATAAGTTTGCTCATAAAATTTTATCCACAATATCATCGATATTGAATTCAACTTTTGTCGGCTTCTCAGGCTTCTTTACCGTCGAAGGTTCAAAATCGGCTTTATCAATTTTCATTTCTAAGAGATGAGATTGAGTTGCAACAATCGCTTTTAATTTTGCAATAATAAGATCTCGTTCTTCGCGCAAGCTGATGATAGAATTTCTAATATCGTCGGCATTCTCTTTCGCCTTTTCAATCATTTGAGAAGCTTTAATTTCAGCTTCCTTTAACATCAGCGTAGTTTGTTTTTTTGTTGATTCAACAGCTTTGGCGGAATTTTCGTGCGTCTTCAAAAGCGTATCCTGAAGATTTTTTTCGATTCGCTTAAACTCTGCCAATTGTGTGTTTGCATCCTCAAGCTGCTTTTTCATCGAATCATTTTCCGTTTGCAGTTCTTCAACTTCGGAAGCGATTTTCTCCAAAAAAGTGTGGACTTCTTCGGTAGAAAATCCGCGAAGAGATTTACTAAATTCCTGCCGCTTAATGCTTAATGGTGATGTTCTCATATTTTTATTATGTTGAATAATTTCTTGCGCCAAAAATTGCCGAACCAATGCGTACCATTGTTGCGCCTTCTTCAAGCGCTATTTCAAAATCACTTGTCATTCCCATCGAAAGCTCGGTTAAGCTGAAACCATTCCGGTTTAAATTATCCTTTAAATTTCGAAGTTGTGAAAAACTTTGCCGGATTTTTTTTTCATCGCCGGTAAACGGAGCCATCGTCATCAACCCGAGAAGCTTAATATTTTCGTTTCCTTTACAAAATCCAGCGATCTCTTTAATCTCTTTTTCGGAGGTTAGTCCGTACTTAGTAGCCTCTTCCGAGGTTTTAATTTCCAGCAGAATTTTCTGCGCTTTGCAATTCTTTTGCGCTGATTTAGCAATTTCTTCAACTAATTTTAACGAATCTACCGAATGAATAAACTCAGCTCTCGGAACAACATACTTTGCTTTATTCGTCTGAAGATGCCCGATAAAATGCCACGAAATATCTTTGGGTACCAGATCAAATTTTTCAACAAGTTCCTGCGACCAGTTTTCGCCGAAATCTTTTTGCCCGCCGGTTACCGCCTCAAGCACAGATTCATACGAGTAAGTTTTTGAAACGGCAATAAGTCTGATTTCTTCCGGTTTTCTCCCAATTTTAAGACATTTTTCTGCTATTTCCTGGCGGACTCTATTAATATTTTCTATAATCATAATTAAATCAAGTTTGTAAACCTATTGCTTTTCTTTGCAAAAATCAATAAAAATCGAGGAAAAATTTTTAGTTTTTTCTCTATGGATAAATCACGGCAAATGGTTATTTTTTCAACGTATTAATTGAAAAAAGGGAATTATGAAAAAGTTAACAATCATAATCTTTCTGTTGCTTACGTTCCAACTATTTCCGCAGACACAATCTATTGCTTCCAATAATTTGTTAAAGGAAAAATCTCAGATAACCACGGATTCCCTTCCTCCCCTTTCGATTCCAAAGATAATACTTGAAGGTGTTGGTGGCGTTGGGTTGGGATATGGTCTGGGATATTTAATTTTCAAAAGAATGGATGACTCGTATGATGAAAATAGCGAAGGACCTCATTTAAAACCATATTTAGGTTTTCTTGTCGCGCAAATTTTAGGATGTGCGATTGGCGTTGATTTAGTAGGTAGTTTCGGACCTACAAAAGGAAATTTTCTCGCGACTTTTTATGGTTCCCTTTTAGGTACAGTTTTGGGAGTGGGTTTGAGTGAACTTATTAAAAACCCAATACCATACTTTCTTTTTCCTACTGCCGGAGCTATCTTCCTTTTTAATAAAGACAGAGAATATGAGGATGATTACAATTCTAATACAGCGCTCATACAATTCCAAAAGGAAAAAGTACAAATTGGCGTTCCAAAAATATTTCTAACCAGAATTGATAAAACATCAAATAAGATGAGATATAACGTTGAACTATTTCGTTTAAATTTTTAATTGATTCGAAGGATTATATGATAAAGCTAAAAATCTTTTTACTCTTTTTCCTTTCTGTTAACATCTTTGGGCAATCTCTAGTAACAATGAACCAATCAACATTGCAACTGAAGAAGTACGAACAACAAAATTTTTCATTTGAAAAGCAAATGAACGATTCTCTTCCGCCGGTTACTTTTGGAAAAATTCTCTTTGAACCCAAATTACGTGTTAGAAAAAGTAACGGGGAAAGTAAAGGCTCTGGATTTTTCCCAAAGACCAATAAACCATTCGCGTCTTTTTAAGGTGAGCGCCATCTTGAGAATAACCTGATTTCCG
>Ga0172368_10000526_pt1 | contig 54514 bp, 52 predicted proteins | sample Lak11m_FD_114540 | JGI IMG/M metagenome (GOLD analysis project Ga0172368, IMG submission 114540) | Freshwater microbial communities from Kabuno Bay, South-Kivu, Congo - kab_022012_11m | ecosystem: Environmental > Aquatic > Freshwater > Lake | place: Democratic Republic of the Congo: South-Kivu... | reverse complement strand
TCGTCAATCTAAAATTAAATTGTAAAGCATAATTCGTACCTCGTAAATTGAAACCCGTATTTTTGTACTCCGGTTAAACATCCCAGCTTTAGTGAGTACACCACGTCCCTTTTACCGTAGAAAGCGTTTCATCCTGCCAGTCATATTCTTGTTTGTTATAGGTTCACTGACCCTCTGGTATACCGTGGAGACATCCGTATCTCTCCCGGAGGTTACAGATCGGTCTTCTCTTGAATGGACCGTTTCGGAACCCGATTCCGGATTCTTACTGTGTGAGAATAACTGGCTGAAACAGAGCAACACAGGACTCTGGGAACTGTACCTTCAGGGGAGTGCATTTGACCGAGGAGTGGTCAATGGGAAGTTGTGCAGGAATCTGATTTTGTATCAGGAACAAGCCTTTGTTGATCAAATCTTTACGTTAGTACCATCAACATTTACAAGGCATTTTCTTAAATACTTCATCTACTGGTTTAACCGCGATATTGACAGGTACCTGATGCCGGAGTTTAAACAGGAGATCTACGGGATCTCTCTTTCTGCAAGTGATTCCTTTAATTTCATAGGAACCCCCTACCAGCGTATGCTTAATTACCATTCGGCTCACGACATCGGGCATTCACTGCAGGATCTGATGCTCGTTGGTTGCACCTCTTTTGGCGTGTGGGATGAATACAGCAGCGATTCCTCGTTGCTCATTGGCCGTAATTTTGATTTCTATGCCGGCGATGCGTTTGCTGAAAACAAGATCGTATGTTTTGAAAAACCCGATAACGGATTCGGGTTCATGATGATAACTTGGGGAGGAATGATCGGAACCGTTTCGGGGATGAATGAAAGAGGAATCACTGTCACGATCAATGCAGCCAAATCGGAGATCACGATGTCGGCAAGAACTCCGATCTCCATCCTGGCCCGTGAAATCTTACAATATGCTGCTTCCATCGATGATGCTTTTCAAATTGCCATTGAGAGAGAAACCTTTGTTTCGGAATCAATCCTCATAGGATCCGGGGATGAAAACCGGGCTGCCATCATTGAAAAGGCTCCTTTCGGCCTGGCTCTTGTGCGACCTTCGAAAAACTATACCATCTGTGCAAACCACTTTCAGGATTCCATTTTTCAGAATGATCCGTTGAATATGGAAAATATCCGGGACAATGCTTCCATGTACAGATTCCGCCGTGTAGATCAGGATATTAACCGGCTGAAACCGATGGATGAGAATTCAGCTGCAACCTTGTTACGAGACCGGGCCGGCTTCAACGGGACCGATATCGGACTGGGAAACGAAAAGGCGATAAACCAGTTGATAGCCCATCACTCTGTAATCTTCAAGCCCGGCGAGCGCCTGGTTTGGATCTCTACCTCCCCATGGCAGTTGGGATCTTATGTCTGCTATGACCTATCTATTTTTTTTCATACATTTGCAGAACTGCAAAAGCGGGTTGAGATCACGGAGCAGGACCGTACAATACCTCCTGATCCTTTTCTCTTTTCAGATGATTATCAACGGTTTATCCGGTTCCACGAGATGAGAAAGGAACTTGTTGGAATGCTGGAGGAGAAAAATCCCTCAATGCCGCTGGATGACACGTTTCTTAAGGAATTTCAGGGCACAAATCCCCGGTATTTCGAAGTATGGTCCCTTTCAGGCGAATACCTTCAGAAGACCGGTGCTGTGGAGGAGGCGCTCGGCTGTTACAAAATGGCCCTGACGCTGGAGATCCCGCGCTGGAATGAAAAGGAACGGATCATCCGCAGGATGACGGAATGCAAAGTGCGAACCAAGCAAGAGAACGAATGAAATTCAAACTCATATATCCCCGCTGGGAAAAACTGGAAGGACAAACCATATTTAACCTGCCACCTCACGGACCTGTCGTGATGGCGGCCGACATTCCCGGAGACGTCGAAATCGATTTCACCGATGAGAACGTGGAAGATCTGGTCATTGATGACAGTCCCGACTTTGTGGGCATCTCTATGATGCTCACGACACAGGTTCAACGGGGGTGGGCTATTGCTGACGAATACAGAAAACTTGGCAAAAAGGTGATCTTTGGTGGGATCTCCACGATGCTGCATGCAGAGGAAACCCAGGCACATGCCGATTCCATATTCCTTGGTGAGGTTGAAGGCAGGCTGGAGGGCGTCTTTGAGGATTTTCACCGGAAAGAGCTCAAAAGCATTTACAACTTCATGGCTAAACCTCCGGATATGAACCTGGTAGGTCCGGCAAAACGTAACATACTTAAAAAAGATCTTTATTACCACAAGGGTTTCAGGATGGTGGATCTTTTTCACGCATCCCGTGGTTGCATCTACGACTGCTATCCATGCGCCGTCAGGTATCTCGGAGGCCGTGGTTTCAGGCCGCGGCCGATTGACCGCGTAGTGGAAGAACTTTCACAGATTGATAATAACCGGCTGTTTATCGTGGATAACTCCCTGGCACTCGATACCGAGTGGGAGAAAGAGTTATTTAATGCCATGATACCGTTGAAAAAGAAATGGGTAAGCCATACGATTGAAGATAAACCGGAGGTGCTTGACCTCGCAGCCCAGGCTGGGGCATGGTATGTCTACCAGGCAGTTTTCGACAGATCCGACTATATCCGTAATCGTATCAAACAGTACCATGATTATGGAATCGCGGTAGAAGGAACAATCTTGCTTGGACTGGATAATCAGACCGAAGACGATATAAAACAGCTGATTGACTTCTTACTCGAAATCGACCTTGACCTGGCCGAGTTCACGGTTCTGGCTCCTTTCCCGCATACTAAAGCGTATGCTGACCTGGTAAAGCAAAACAGGATATTTGACCATAACTGGGATCATTACAATGCCGGAAAGGTCGTATATCATCCCAAACACATGTCAGCCGAACGGTTGCAGGAACTCTATCATTATGCCTGGGATACTTTTTACAGGAATGAACCTCAACCCATGAAAATGTTCAACCTGATCTCTCGTGTGATCAGCCGGGAGGTTGAAGACGGCACATATTCTCCCAGGCGAAGGGATCTCATCGATATAAGCTTTGGGAAAGAAGTTGGGAAGGTTGTTTGAGGGTTGAGAATAGTGATTTGTAGATTGTTATATGACCGAGTTATAGATTTTTATAACAGTATATTTTTCAAAAGATAGTTTTGCTTCGTACTTCGTACTTCTAACCTGAAACCTAACTTCGTACCTCAACTTCTGACTTTATTATGGAGACCAATCCTGCCTTTGACCACTATATGGACCACTACTTCAATTTCCTTGGCCAATGGGAAACTCCATCACGCTGTGGCCTCAGGATAATACGACGGAAAGATGGAAAAACACTGGTTATTGCTACCGAGATTTACAGGCAAAATCCTGGCACACCTGTTACAGAATGGGTCGCCCCGCTGGCCACGCAGATCATGCATTACATTGATGAACGGCCTGATAATTACGTTTTTATAGAACATACACCGGATCTCCGAAGCAAACTGACATTTTACGGCGAAACGTTCGATCAGGTGGATTTTGACTGGGATGGAGGAAAATTCGTGAATCCCCGTTGGACCAGGATATCCAAAGAAGAGGTCAACAGGATGATGGAGGACTAACAGCTCAGAGCTCTGGGCACAATGCCACAAAGGAACAAGGGCACCAGGAGATAGGGGTACTCAACTACAAAGGCCAGAAAGATGTGATTCGAAACAGAGCAACAAAGTATATTTCCAGGGTAATACTCCGAGTTTCACTCCCTTATCTGGTCGTTATTCTTACCTCTTACCTTCTACTTTATACCGCATCCCTTTCCGGCCAACCAATTCTTCGCCAGTCCATCAAAGGAGTTGTCCTTGACCAGCAAACGCAATCACCACTTCCGGGGGCTACTATAATACTGGTTGACAGTGATCCATTGGTCGGTTCCATATCAGATGAGTATGGGCAATTCAAATTAATGGATATCCCCATTGGAACACATCGGATCAAGGTCTCTTTCATCGGCTATAGCCCTTTTGAATCATCAGACATTACTGTGAATTCAGGGAAAGAGAGTACTGTAACCGTATACCTGAAGGAAACGGTCTTTACTGCAAAGGAAATTGAAATAAGAGGCAATTATGATAAGTATCAGCCAATCAACCGGATGGCGACAGTCAGTGTGAGAAGTTTTAGTGTTGATGAAACATTCAGGTTTGCTGGTAGTTACAATGACCCTGCCAGGATGGCTCAAAACTTTGCCGGAGTGACTTCAGGAATGGACAACAGAAACGATATTATCATCCGGGGGAACAGCCCGATGGGACTTCAGTGGCGCCTGGATGACATGGAGATACCAAATCCAAATCACTTTGCGGCTGTCGGAACAACAGGCGGCCCTGTTACTATTCTGAATAACAACTTACTAACCAACTCTGATTTCTTTACAGGTGCATTTCCTGCCCAGTTTGGAAACACCATGGCGGGCATTTTTGACCTCCGTTTACGAACAGGTAACAGCGATAAACGGGAATATTGGTTTGAAGTGGGATGGAATGGCCTTGAGTTCGGCACTGAAGGTCCTTTCTCCAAAGGGTCATCCTCCTCATACCTGTTCGCCTACCGTTATTCCATGCTTCAGCTGATCAGCTACCTTGGGATTGACCTGAACCTGGTACCACAATACCAAGACCTGAATCTCAAATTCACGTTTCCCACAAAAAAAGCAGGCACATTTTCTATTACCGGAATGGGAGGTATCAGCAATATTGAAATTTTTGACAGTGAAAAACCGCAGGATAAATGGATGTTTCCTGATTATGGTGAAGACCTTGCAAACGGGTCGGATCTTGGCGTCCTTGGACTGACACACCAGATCCTGATATCACCCAGAACACGGTTAAAAAATATGGTCTATGTGGTTGGGTCACTTGTTCATACTGCTATCGACACATTTTCAAACGTTGTCACAACACCCTCTCCCTGGGCAGGCGAGCGGTCAGAAGAGGTGAAGGGAGCATGGTCTTCCCAGATTTTTCATAAATTCTCTGCCCGTAACAGCCTGGAGGCCGGTTTTTTTGCTGACTACTATTGGATGTCCTATTCTGACAGCATGATGTGGAAGGGTTCATTTCTTGTAAACACGGATACCAGGGAACAAATGGGCTTCCTGCGGGCATATATCCAGTGGAAACACGACTTCTCAGACAGGTTCTCCATGACTTCCGGCTTGTCCGGTTCTTTGCTAATGCTGAACAACAGCCGCGCGCTTGAGCCCCGGTTTGGATTTGACTGGATCATCAATAAACGGCACAGTCTTAATTTTGGGACAGGTCTCTACAGCCAGATGCAGCCCAGGGTGATTTACTTTGTGCTTGTTCATCAACCGGATGGAACCATCACTCAGCCAAACCTTTCAATGGATTTTACCCGCAGCTGGCAGGTTGCTCTGGGGTACAACTATCTGCTCACAGAGAACCTCAGGTTTAAGGTCGAAACCTACTACCAACTCCTGTATAATATCCCTGTAAAGCGTTCGATTCCGGAATATGCACTGATTAACCAGGGGCATGAGTTCTTTATCGGCAGGCAATATGCTGACAGCCTGATCAACCTAGGCAGTGGGGTTAACTATGGATTGGAGTTTACTTTTGAGCGGTTTTTCAAAAAGAACTATTATTATCTCCTGACCGCCTCCCTGTTCAACTCAACCTATCTGGGGTATGACGAGTCGACCCGAAACACCGCTTTTAATGTCAATTACGTGCTGAACGCTGTCGGTGGGTACGAATTAGTGATGGGAAAGCGGAAATGGGGGGTGATGTCATTCGGACTTCGGGGTACCATGGCCGGAGGAAACCCATATGTTCCATATGATGTAAGCGCTACCGTGGCATCCGGTGAACCCATCCCCGATTGGAGCCATTCATATGACCCACAGTACCCGGCCTATAAGCGTATCGCATTGCGGTTTGGGATCAAACGAAATATGCCTAAATTCAGCCTGGAGTTTCTTCTTGATCTTCAATACCGGACAAACTATACCAATATCGCCCTGCAACGGATCAACCCCAAAACCGGCGAGATCAGGTATTATTTCAAAATGGCATTTTTCCCCATGGGAACCTGGAGGATCCAGTTTTAAAAGCGATAATTCAACTGTCCGTATATACGGTTGAACTGATTGACTTTTTCGAATGTTCCCTCATAATAGACGGTAAAGGCAAGTTTACGGATGATCCGCCATGTCAGGCTCAATTCTGCAATATTCTGGATCAGGGTTTGTTCAGAGGTGGCATATTTGTAGTCAATATACCTGTATGTCAGGCCGGTATATAGCTTCCCTTCAAAGAAATCCTTTGAAATCCCAATTCCATAAACCCTGCCTGACAAATAACTGGTCTCCAGCACGATAAACGATCCTGTTGCAGATAGGTTCACACCGGGTATCTGGCTGTAAGTGATGTAGGTATATAAACTTTTTGTAGGTCTTGGGTCCTGGGGCAGAAAACGGTAAGCGCCTGTCGCCCCTAATGAAAGTCTTTTAACAGGATTATAATTCAGCTGAAGCTGATACCCCTGAAAGGTTTCGCTATCCAGTAATTTCTCCAGGAATGTTTTATACGTTTCATAGTAGATGATGTTTTTTCTTGCATTGAAGGAAAAAGCAATTGACAACTTTTTCAATAATCTGTAGCGAAGAGAGAGGTACAGGTTTGATAGTTTCGGTGAATTGTCCTTCCTCAATGAGTCGGGATTGGAAGTCGTGTCAGAAGCATTCCTCACAAGCTGATAAAAATCCACTTCAACAGAGCCGAAGAAAAGCAGGTTCTTTACCACAGAATTCGAATGTTGCAGGTAAGCGAACCGCCTGTCGACATTTCCGGAATTCATCTGCTGGATAAAAGCCAGGGTACTCTGGAAATAGCCGTTCTTCGTACTTTGTTCATGTGATAAATATGCTCCGAACTGAAGCAGGTCAAAATTGAATCCGTAATTGCTGTAATCAGGCCTGGATCCACCCAGGATGCCGATGGTGAACGGGCGGAACCGCATTTCAAACTGAACACCGTCAACAGCGCCCATGTTAGAGATCCTTGGGTTTATCTTCCTGCCCAGAAGAAGAGTAAAATGTTTATTAAACTCATAATTTACAGACAGGTTATAGATCTTCAGCCCATTAAACAGATTGTTCTGAATATCGCTCCAGTTCCTGTCACTATGGACAAAAGACATGTAACTCTCCCATGAAAGGCGTGAACGGCCGACATTTTTCATGTTCAGGGAAAGGGTGTACTTCATTTTCAGGGAATTGCCGGCAATTGTATTTGAAAAATCGGAAAAAGCAGCAATATTGGCAAATCCGTAAAGATCCTGAACCCGTTGCTTTGGCTCCCCGGTTTCTTTGACAACAGTATCCTGGACTGGTGTGGCCTGGATAGCCTCCGTTGGTTGTTCGATCGCGGGTAAAACAGGCACAACAGGAACTGAAACCGGAAGTGGGGCGGCTTCTCGGAAAGAAAATACTGGAGAGGATACCTCTATTTGCCTGGATGTAATAGGTTTACAGACACATGAAATGGAGGAACGGTTTGTTACTTCCAAAGCAGGAACAAGTTCGCCATCCACTTTCAGGAACAGGGTATCACCGATGTCAATAGATTCCGTCGATTTGAACTTCACATAAACATTCTGTGATGTGATGTAGGAGACCGTCCCTTCCGAAGATTCCCCGGGCTTCTGGCCTTCGGCTGTGAATGTGGCAAAAAGAGCCAGGAGCACTATGAGATGCAGAATATATTTCATCCTCTTGTTATCTGGGGATTTTGTTTATCTGTGGGGCTTTCAAAATTTTTCCCCCTGACGTACCATCAGGGTGGCAAGTAAAGCATGCAATGCTGTTATAGGCGTATCCGGTAACTCCACTATGCTCATCGTCCATATCGGGTTTATTGTGCTCATGACAATCGATGCAACTGAAGAGTGTGTAGTTGCCGGGATTTGTATGGCAATCGGTGCAAACATTCCATTCACCCTGGTGCTTCCCCGAATAGATCGGGAAATACTGTCCGTCGTGATCGAAAGTGGATGGAATCCATGCATTCTGGTTATGGCAGGTAAGGCACTCGGTCGAGAACTGTGCAGAAGCATGCGGTGGGTTCTGTGTCTGGTTGTAATCGTCGAGGTGACAGCCAACACAGGTATTGGGAGTGCTGTTGTAGTTTCCGTTGTGACATGTCGAGCAATTGTTGGCAATTGAAGCATGAGCTCCCTCTAACACATAATAGTTGTTGTGTATATCAAATGTAGCGGGTTTCCAGCCGGGTTCCGTCGAATGGCAGGTGGCACAGGTTTGCGGGATGCTTAGGGAGTTGTGGTTGGGGTTGGTGGTTTGGTTGAATGCGTTGATGTGACAGGCATCGCAGTTGGTTGGGGTTCCTGCATAACCGGAGGTGTGGCAATCGCTGCAAACAACAATGGTGTGTGCCCCGGTGAGTGGGAAATTCGACGTAGCGTGATTAAAACTCCCTTCGGCATCTCCGGTCGGGTGACAGGCAAAACAGGCTTCGCTGGTGTAGAGGTAACCGCTTACCTCTTTGTGTTCTTCATCAGTATCAGGCTGGTTGTGTTCATGGCAATCAATGCAGGAGAAGGTGACCAGGCTTCCGGGATTTGTATGGCAGTCGGCACAGGTTTGCCAGGTTCCCAGGTGTTTCCCTGAATAGATCGGAAAGAATTGGTTGTCGTGGTCGAAAGTAGCTGGTATCCAGGCTGATTGACTATGGCAGGAATTGCACTCAGTAGAAAATTGCGCAGAAACATGCGGGGGATTAACTGTCTGGTTGTACTCTTCAAGATGACATCCCACACAGGTATTCGGCGTACTTGTATAGTCATTCTGATGGCAGGCAAAACAGTCACTGGCAATCAGTGCGTGAGCTCCTTCGAGTACATAATACTGGCTGTGGTTGTTGAATATTGCAGGTTTCCAGCCAGGATTGGTTGTATGGCATTCGTTGCATGCAGTGGGGAAATTGTTCGAAGCATGCGGAGGGTTTGCTGCTCCGTTGTAATTATCCAGATGGCAGGAGGCGCACTCAGCAGAAAGACCGGTGTAATTCCCGTTTGTGTGACAAGCCTGGCAGTTGCCGATCGCATGAGCCTGAGTAAGGGGAAAAAAGGAGTGGTCAAAGCCGGAGCCGGTCCAGGTAAAGCTGTTGAATGCATGGCAATCCAGGCAGTTGGTTGAGAAATTTCCCTCGGTATGGCTTGGATTGGTTGTTGAATTGTAATCCTCCTGGTGACAATCAACACACTCAACCCCAATTGGTTGAAATCTCAATAAGGAAGCTGAAATATGGCATTCTGAGCAATCCGTTGTATAATGGGGACCGAGTAAAGGGAATCTTGTTAACCTGTGTATCTCAGTAATGTTGTCGATGATCCATGATGCCGGGGTATGACATCTTCCGCAATCAGGACCAACGGTTTGCTCATGGATGTCAGTGTGGCATTCAAAACACTCCTTTTTCGCCTCGGAAAATACCAATGATATATGGCACTGCCGGCAATCAGTAACCTGGTGCTGTCCGGCCAGAGGCAAAGCTGTCGTGTTGTGATCAAACGAATAAATCGTTTTATCCAGTTGCCATCCCTTTGCACTGTGACACTGGTCACATGGAACATTAAAACTCTTCCCATGAGGGGAATCCGTAGCCAGGGTAGCTGAAATAAATACGATGGCCAACAATCCTATAATTAGTGACAATGTTCGCATCTGGTATCTCCTATTTTGTACAATATATAACTATTCTCCCCTTTCTGAACTGGCTTGTGGCATTGTGTGCAGGCAAGGTTCTCGTGTTTACCGTCTAATTTAAAAGCTGTAAGGTCATGGTTGAATTTCTGAATTTTCCATTGGTTCGGTTCATGACAGCGCAGGCAGTTGATCTTCCCCTCCACTTCAAACTGTCCGAAATGGATATCTGTATGACAGGTAGTGCAATGAGAAGAGAGCTCTGAAAAGATTTGAATTTCTTCTCCCTGATCATTCTTTTTAAAATGGCATGTTCTGCAAGTTTGCTGTGCATGTGCACCGGCAAGGGCAAACTTTGTGACGGAGTGGTCAAATTCAATTTCTGACCACAAGGTCTCATAATGGCATCGCCTGCAATCGTTTTCAGGGTAATAATCCTTGCTCAGGTACTGCTCATGGATGTTGGTATGACAGTCGGTACATCGTGTTCCGATCTCCCTGAAAGTCCACTTTTCACTCTTCTTGTGACATACTATGCATGGAGTGGCAAGATGCGCTCCTTCCAGTTTAAAAGCTCCTTCATTATGACGTTCTATGGTGTAGGATGAACCAGGAAAGCCTTTCGTTGTATGACAATCTGCACAATCAGAGACGATTCCAGCGGTTGTGAACTGGCCTTCATGAAAATCTGTATGGCAATCTGTACAGTGCTCATGTTTCAGGGGATCCGTCAGATTTGTCTTATGGCACGATTTGCAGGTAAGTGCACTGTGCTTGTTCTCCAATTTGAAATTTGTTCTTGAATGATCAAAGTTCGATAATCCTTTAACACTGTGGAATGACTCTGTTGTATGGCATTGTGAACAGTTCTGTCCGAATTTACCCTGATGTGCGTCTGTATGGCAACTGGTACAATTCTGATGCTTTTTGCCGGCAAACTCCTGAAATTTTACTCCATTTCTGGTGATAACCGGGTGACAATCCGTACAAACTACATTCATGTGGCTCCCGGTCAATGGAAATTTTGTGTTGTTGTGATCAAAATTAACTGCAGGTTTGAAGGCGTCAATTCCATGACAGTCAGTACAATTACCGGAAAGCGTAACCTGATGATAATCTTCATGGCAACCCAGGCATTCAGTACTTAAACCAAGGTAAGTGAATCTCTTACTGCGGATACTTTCGTTTACGATGTTACTTGCTTTATGACAGTCAGAGCACGTCTTCATTGAATGTGCGCCGGTCAGGGCATACCCGGTCAAAGAATGGTCGAAGCCTTCTGTTTTGAACCGCACGATCTCAAATTTCCGGCCATGATGGTCGCTGTGACACGAGACACACTCCCTCCCCCTTGTTTTAAGTGATGAGTGGTAGCCTTTTTTCGCATCAATCCGGCTCTTTAATTCCGTGTGGCAATCCAGGCATTTGTCATTGGTTACTTTTGATCCGAGGGTATGGCATTTGGTGCAGTTTGAAATTCCTTCCAGATGTGCATGGACCTCAGCAAGATCTCCCGGGGAAATTTGCGCCAGAGCGGGTATGAAAACCCATGCCGGCAAAATAAGCAATATCCATGCAAGAATTTTTCTCATCGCTCTTCTACTGATAAACTTCCTCATCTATGAATGTTTCAGAACGGCTTCACCGAATTTCTTTGTGATAGTGATCCCAATTTTTTGCAAAAATTGCGTCGGAAGTTCCCCGCCTGCAAAGATAAACAACCGGTCGTTTGGAATCCTTTCCGATTCTCCGGATGCATCCGTTGATACCATAATAACAGAATCAGCATCAATTTGTTTCAGTTGTGTTTCAAACCGGACACTCACTTTGCCATTCTGTGCAGCTTCACCGATTTTCTTCAGGTTTTGCGGCTTGATCCTGCTGAAAGTTTCTCCTCTGTATGACAATATCACCTTATTCCGGTCAGAAAGCAAAAGAGCTGATTCGATGGCAGAGTCACCCCCTCCTACTACCATGATCCGTTCTCCTGTAAAGCCTTCCGGTTCAAGCAGCCGGTAGGCAACTTTTTCCAGGGACTCACCGGGGATACCCAGTTTCCGCGGAGTTCCACGCCTGCCAATGGCCAGCAATACCTGCCTGGAAGTATACTGATCTCCCGCAAGCGTCCGGACACTAAAAATGCCATCTTGCGGTATAATCGCTTCAACTTTAGCATTTTCCCGAATAGTGATATCATTTTTTTGGAAGACATCCTGCCAGAGATCCAGCAGTTCTGTCTTGGTGGTTTCACGCAACTTTAGTTTTCCATAGAGCGGAAGATCCATCGGAGAAGTCATGACGATCTTTTTACGAGGGAAGGTATACACAGTCCCGCCAAGCGTATCCTGCTCCAGGGTGAGGAATTTCAGCTGATGTTTTTTGGCGGTAAGGCTTGCTGATATACCGGCGGGGCCTGCACCAATCACGATCAGGTCATATTCTGCATTGTGCGTCTTTTTTCCTTTCTTCACGAGGTTCTCAACAGCTTGTCTCCCCTGTTCAACAGCATTGCGGATGAGTCCCATCCCTCCTAGTTCTCCGGCTATGTAAATCCCTGGAACATTTGTTTCAAATGTATGGTTTACATGTGGCAGGTCAACGCCCCTCTGTTCTGTTCCGATACACAGAGAGATTGCTTCGGTAGGACAGGCATGGAAACAAGCACCGTGTCCGATACAGCGAGAAGCATTGATTGTAGTAGCTTTTCCGTTTCTGATTCCAAGAATATCCTTTTCGGGGCAAGCGGCGATGCACGCTCCTGTTTGGATACATCGGTTCGGGTCAACAACCGGATGCAGGGAAACCGGCTCATACAGCCCGTCCTGCTTGGCTTTCAAAATCTTTTCTTCCACTTTTCTCGAGTTCTTCCTCTGCCTCCGAAGATAGAGGACCACAACCACCAGGCAAAAGATGAGGACCAGTGAATAGATTAATATTTCTTCAATAAGTTTTTCCATAACATAATTAGAATATCCACCGGTAACCCAGAACGATCGTAACGGCCACATGGATAACCATGATGACCAGCATTACGATGGCAAATGGAAAATGAGCTACATGCCAGTACTTAAAAAGGTTCTGCATGGTTTGAAGCCGTTCTATCCTGCGGTTGAGTGTAATCTCGTGCTTAACCAGGTTCAAAATGTTCTTTCGTTCCTGCCGGTTCAGTTTGTTCCTTTTCATAACCGTTTTGACCCTCCTGAGAGCATTCCGTCGTTCCGACATGCCGCTGAACATCCTCCTGAAAAGATTGGTTTCGTACTTTCTGACTTTCTTTTTTGTTGAGTCAATCAATATGTTAAGGCTCTCTTCATCCAGGTTGTAGGACCCGCTTAAAACCGTGCCGATATTTGTTTTCAGGTCCTGAACCTCCTGAAGGCTCAGTTCCCGTCCTTCAATGGAACGAGGGATCTGCAGGTAGATAAACCGGCCTATGATCCCGCTGAGAAACACGGCAACCATACTCCAGAAACTGATGGCAACCAGCCCGCCAAATTTAAAGGAAGTATGAAAGAGAATCAGGATCGGACCCAGTGTACAAAGAAAAATGTGGAACTCCAGCCAGTGTTTCAGCAATCCCAAATGAGACATGGCACGAACTCTCTTTCTGAGAACGTAAATGATAATTCCGAAGATCATACAAAACGATCCGATGATACCAAATCCATGGCCCAGAGGTCCGCCTGGCTTGAAGGAGACATGACCTTCATGAAAAAAACGTTCCTCCTGCGGCATTAAATAATAGGACAATCCGAAGTAGAAAATTAGCCAGATGGTAAGGAGGACAATAAATACAAGAAGATAGATGTAAATTCTGTGACCCGAAAACATATATCAAAACTGTGGTTAATCCGAAATGAATTAATTTTAGGAAAATCGTAACTTTGTTCCCGTTAAACCAATTTACAAATATATGAAATTCGATATTAAAGTATACGTATTCTTTTTGGGTCTTATTGTTCTGGTAGCAGCATGTCAGTCAGATTCAGGTAAAAAAGTTAAGAATCTTTCCCCGGATGCCCACCAGGTAGTGGCAGAGGAGGTCATCCAGACAAGTAAATATACCTATGTGCTTGTTTCAGAAGATGAGAGAGGATACTGGATTGCGGTTTCCAAAGCTGATATTAAGGAAGAGGGCACTTACTTCTGGTCTGTCGGATCAGAGATGAACAATTTCACTAGCAATGAATTAAACAGAACATTCCCCAGTATTTTCTTTGTACAGAATTTAACTGACCAGCCAATTCTTCAGGGAAGTGAACCGATGGAAACCACCATGGGAACCAAGCCACAGATCAGGGAACAGGAAGGAATAAATATTCAGAAGGCCGAAGGAGGTATTACTATTGCCGAGTTATACGCGCAATCTTCAGAGTATGCCGGAAAAAGTGTGAGGATTAGTGGCAAAGTAGTCAAATTTCTGCCTGAGATCATGAATATCAACTGGGTACACATTCAGGACGGGACCAAAGATGGTGAAAACTTCGATCTTACAATCACAACCCATGCGAGTGTTACTGTTGGTGAAATAGTCACCTTCGAAGGCATGGTTGCCGTTGATAAAGATTTTGGAGCCGGCTATGTTTACAATGTTATTCTTGAGAACGCTGTAGTGAAGTGATCTTTTGGATGCCTCAGAATCCGGTGAAACCCGCTTCATCCCTATCATCCTGACCAGCCTTGCGACCATAGGGGGACTGCTTTCGCTAACCCGTAGCAACAGCATCTGAGCCCCGATATGTCTGACCATCATCGTACCTTCTCTGTGTCAGGTGTTTACCAAGTAGATAGGGATGAAAGGATGTGTGATTTAGCGTGCTGAAATATTGATATTTTTGTAGAACCGATCCTATCGTCATGAAACTCTTTCAGGTTAATTCAGAAGGGTTGCTTGCCATCGTGATTTTGATATCATGCTCTGTTGGTTGTAAAAAGAACGAAATACCTGACCTGGATCTCCGCCAGGAGATGAGGAGTTTTGTTGAAGAAATCTCTTCTTTCGCAAAAAGCCATTCTCCTGGTTTCATCGTAATACCTCAAAACGGGCTCGAGTTAATCACGTTGAACGGGGAGTCGACTGGAGCCGCAGCCGCAAAGTATCTGAATTCCATTGACGGACAAGGTTGTGAAGACCTTTTCTATGGCTATACCGGTGATGGAAGCCCAACACCATCTGAAGACCGAATTTACATGGAAGGATTCCTGAATCGTTCAAAGTCAGAAGGTAAAATGATCCTGGTCACTGATTATTGTTCCGTTCACACGGACATGCTGGATTCCTATCTGCAAAACGAGGCAAGAGGATATATCTCATTTGCTGCTGACAGAAGATCGTTGGATCATGTCCCGGCGTTTCCTCCGGTACCTTTTAATGAAAACTGGACAGACATCAATTCTATCGGTCAGGTCCGGAATTTTCTTTACCTGGTCAACCCCGGCTCTTTTGCAAATAAATATTACTTTCTTGACTCGTTAGCAGAAACCAGCTATGACCTGCTGGTTATTGATCTCGATTTTGACACTAAAATTACATTAACCAGGAGTGACATAGAGTCGCTCAAAACAAAACCAAACGGGGCAAACCGGCTGGTTATCTGCTACATGAGTATAGGGGAGGCTGAAAATTACCGCTATTACTGGAAACCCGGATGGGAATTTGCAAACCCTGTTTGGTTGGATAAACCGAACCCCGACTGGCCCGGAAACTATAAGGTGAGATACTGGGAACCTGAATGGCAAGCAATTATATTCGGAAATAATGACTCGTATACGAAACGGATCATTGATGCCGGATTTGATGGGGTTTATCTGGATGGTGTTGATGGTTTCTCCTTCTTTGATGATTAATGCCGCCAAAACAAGCACCCACCAAAAGAATGGAATCCTGTAATGATAAGAATTTTTTGACAAGCTCTCGTGCATTCATTAACTGGAGCGGAGGGAAAGACGCTGCGCTTGCATTATACCAGGTCCTGCAGAACAAGGGGATCTCTGTCGAGCGGTTGTTGACTACAATTGGAAAAAATACAAAACGCGTTGCCATGCATGCCGTCAGGGAGGAACTTGTAATCGCCCAGGCTGAAGCGATCGGACTGCCACTGGACATCCTTTACCTTTCTGAAAACCCGGATATGGCGACCTATGAACAAATGATGGTCAACAGGTTGAACAACTACAGTGAGGAGGGGATCTCCATTTCGGTATTTGGGGATATCAACCTCCAGGATCTTCGTCAATACCGTGAAGATCAGTTGGCTAAAGTTAAGATGATAGGGCTGTTCCCACTATGGAACAAGCAGACCCGGAAACTGGCGCAGGAATTCGTGGAAAGTGGATTCAAAGCCATAGTAGTCTCAGTGAATGCCTCCCTTATGGATGATTCTTTCGTGGGTATCCCCTTTGACCAGGTTTTCCTTGATCGCCTCCCTCCCACTGTTGATCCCTGTGGTGAAAACGGGGAATTTCACACTTTCGTTTACGATGGTCCCATATTCAATGAGCCCGTTCAGATTCGAAATGGGAAGAAAATTTTCTGGGAATATCCAACCGATCCTTCGAAACCAGGCTCCACGTATGCCCTCTGGCAGATTGATCTCGAAAGATAGTCTGCAGCCTGAAAATGGCGGTTCACACATTTCACAGGTGTTGCTGCCTGCTGGACATTGTTTTGTGCCAATTAAATCTCCTCAGTCTCTACAATTTTTGCCAGGATGTCCCCGTAAGGCACCAATAAGTAATTTATTCCTTCAAATTCAACTTCGGAACCACTGTCCCCTTTAACCGAAAAATTTCTCCAACAACGATCTCAGCATTTTCAATATTACTCAGGGCAAATACCTTAGCCCTTTTTTCTTTTCTTTTGCTGTATCAGGAATCATGATACCACCAGAGGTCCTTTGTCCTCCGGCATATTCGCTCATATTGAGCAGAACATTCTGATTAATCGGTTGTAATTCTTTCATTATTTTCGATTTTCATTGAAATAGAATAGTATAACTCTCATACCCTCATACCCTACAAAATTTCATACGTATATTGTTGAAAGAGGATGTAGATTGAACACCTGAGAAGAAGGATATCTCGATATATTTTATGAATCATGTTCAGGAAAGGCTCATAACTATTTTAATATCTTTGTCTCATGAGTACCCTTCACAGGCTTGATAAATCTTTTGGTCCGGGCGGCTCTTTTGCAGGATTGATCCTGGTGATAATAGGTGTCATACTGGTTCCTTTTTACTGGACAACATGCATCCTGATCATCATAGGGACTTTTTTTGGTTTTTCGGGGAGCGCTTCTGAAATAGATATTGATAAACGCAGGGTTCGTCCATGTTACATGTTTCTTGTCATATTTAAATACGGTGAGTGGATAGATATCGATTTATTTACAGGAATACGCGTTGTATTTACGACAAACCATTACAGGACATTCAGCCTGAGTAACCGGACAGCTGCTACCAAACAGGATGATTACCGTGTTGTTTTAGAGGCCGGCACTCCACAATCACGGGTTGAACTGATGAAATGCCCGACAAAAGAAGAAGCTACCAGAAAAGTCCTGGAACTTGCGGGAAAATTCGGGATAAGGGTCCTGGATAACTAGATGCTGGATGCTGGAAAGAACTTTGATTTTTGAACCTTGAACCTTGATCCCTGAACCACACACTCCGATTATGATCACCTGCTCCCCGGGTCCCTCCTATTTCAACCCAAGTGATCTGGACAGCCATAATTTCATGCAGCCATCTGATCCTGTAAAGGCAAAGGAACAGCACCAAAGCCTGATAAGGACCATAGAACAAACCGGTACGCGCGTGGTTAACCTGCAGGAGATGCCTGGGCATCCCAACTCAGTTTTCACAAAGGATACTCTAGTATGCACACGCCAGGGATACATCAGGGTAAGAATGGGGCTTCCGTCCCGCATGGGCGAAGAAAGCTGGATGGCAGGAGTTATGGATAGGATCGGGATAACCGTCATTGGAACAATTGATGCCCCGGGCACCGTCGAAGGCGGAGACGTTATCGTTGGCGAAGAAACCGTTTTCATCGGGAACTCTTCCAGAACCAATACAGCCGGAATTGAGCAACTTGCAGGATATTTGAAGGATCTGGGTTATGAAGTGAGACTTGCCAGTGTTCCAGAACCTTTTCTCCATCTTGGTGGCGCCATGACGCTGGTGTCACCTGATACAATCCTTTGTGTTGAGGGTATCTTCCTGTCATCTGTACATAAAGGATTTCATACAATCGAAGTTCCAAACACCGGGTTCATCAGCGGGAATGTTATCCCGCTCCCTAACCGGCAGATTATTGCTTCTAAAACGAACACCCTTGCAGCTGATGCACTCCGAAGCCATGGGTATACTGTTTACATGCTGGATCTCTCAGAATTTACCAAAGCAACAGGTGGCCCCAGTTGCTTGATCATGGAGGTAAAATGAAAAAAATCGTCCTGGTTCTTGCATGTTACTGCCTCAATCCGGCAATGGTTTCCAATAGGAATCACTTACCTGATCTCCTTCCCAATATTATTCTAATCCATGCCGATGACCTTGGCTATATGAGTTTGGTTTTTACGGTCAGAAATTTATCGAAATCCCTGACATTGATGCATTGGCTGAACCCGGTTTACGGTTCACTCAGGCATATAGCGGTTCACCGGTTTGTGCTCCTTCCCGTTGTGCACTCCTCACCGGTTGCACACTGGGCATAGTTAGATCCGTGGCAATGATGAATGGAAAGAACAATGAGGGCTATGCTACAGCGATTATCGGGAAGTGGGGTTTAGGAGCTCCCCATTCCGAATCAATACCAAACAAGCATGGGTTCGATTATTTTTTTGGGTATAACTGTCAGCGTCTGGCACATACTTACTACCTGCTATTTCTCAGGGAAGATGATAAAAGGGTTAACCTCAAAAACGATACGATAGCACTTTATTCCTCACGTCCTGCTCCAGGCACCCGAAAAATGGGTTCACTATGTTCATTCGATCTTTGGGGATGAACCAACTTAAACCGGGGAAAAATGGGTTTACCCACAGAGATACCCTCATGCGGCATATGCTGCCATGGTCATCTGCCTGAACGAGCAGGTCGGAGTGCTTGCAAACACCTTGCTGAAGCTTCGAATCTATGACAATACCTTGATCCTTTATACCAGTGTTAACGGACCATTATATAATGGAGGGACTGACTCGCCCTGGTTCTCAAGCGGTGCTCCACCACCGGTTGAATATGGACGGGCAAGGGATTTCTACATGAAGGAGAAATCAGGGTTCCGATGATCGCTTCCTGGCCAGGGAAAATCTTCCCGGGAAGCACATCCGACGTTGTCACCTGTTTTCAGGATATCCTTCCCACGTTTAGTGAAATAACCCAGGATTAAGCTCCTGGACTACCCGATGGAATCAGCCTGCTTCCTGTTTTTCTGGGTAAAAAGGGTTATGAAACGCATCCATCCCTCTATTGGGATTTTAAGGAGTATGGCGGGCAATAAGCAGTCAGAATGGGTGCATGGAAAATAATCGGAAAAAATATCAGGGAAGGAATCCTTGAAATTGAGCTTTATAACCTTGAGCATGACATCGGTGAAGAAAAGAACCTGGTTATGGATTACCGCCAGATAGTAAAACTAATCGAAGAAAATCTTATCCGGGAACACAAAAAGTCACGCAACCCCTTATTTCAGCTGTAATCCCTAAGCGATTGATCTTGCTGGAAACGAAACTTCGTAAATCGAAACTCGTAATTCGTAGTTCTAATGTAAGTGTTACCTTTGCTCCATCCATTGAACCTGAATGCGTCTGTCGTTAAAAATAACCATCTGGATCCTGACAATCATGCCATTCCGTCTCTTTTACGGAATTTCTTCATTTGTATTCTTCTTTATGTACTATCTTCTGGGATACAGACAGGAGGTCGTTTGCAAGAATCTCAGGAACGCCTTCCCCGATAAACCGGAATCGGAACTACGGCAAATCAAAAGGGAGTTCTATAAACATCTTGCGGACTACCTGGTTGAAACTGTCGCGAACTTCCATATGAAAATCAGCGATTTTGATGCCAGGTATAAACTTACCAATACCGAGATCCTGGATAAATATGCCAGGGAAGGAATCAATGTCATCCTGGCTCCGGGGCACTATGGCAACTGGGAATGGGTTTCCTACCTTGTGCTCAAGATCAATTTTACATGTGTTGCTATATATAAGGAGCAATCCAATAAGTTCGTTGACGAATTAATCCTCCATTCAAGGGGAAAATATGGACTTCTCTTATACCGTTACCATGATGCGTACCGGTATTTGCTGTCGCACAAAGACGAGGCTCCGCTCTGTCTCTATTTTGCCGCAGACCAGCGTCCATCGCACAAAGCCAAAGTTCAGTGTCTGACCTTTCTAAATCAGCCAACCGCCACCTTCCGAGGGCTTGAAAGCCTTCACCGGAAAACGAAAGGAGTTGTTCTTTACGTCCACATACGTAAGGTGAAACGCGGCTTTTACGAGGTTGAATTCCGCTCGCTGAATAAGCCGGGTGAGGTGGAGATGGTCCCGGACCTTACTCAAAGGTATTTTGAGGCGTTGGAGAGTAACATCCTGGAGGATCCACGTTATTACCTTTGGTCTCATAACAGGTGGAAGTTTTCCCCCAGGATTGAAGTAACTGAGGCACATGAAGAGTAGACACCGCCAAGATAAGATCCCTCCCAAATGGATTGTCATGGCAATCCAAAGCCTGAGATCGGCCCTGATGGCTGTGAATGACAGGATCTTCCCCGGAAATGTCGTATTGTATGAAAAAATTCTTAACCTTTACCTGCTTCCATCCCTTTTCGTTGCTGCAGAATTGAATATTGCTAAGTTGCTTGCTGAGAAGAATAAATCAATTACCATCCTGGCAAATGAATCAGGATCAGATGAAAGGAGCCTGTATCGTGTATTAAGGTTATTAGCTTCAAACGGCATCTTCCGGGAAAATAAGGATAAAACTTTCTCAAATACCAGGTTATCTGAGCCTCTGAAGGATGGACGCGGATCATTGCGTCATGTTATCAGGCATCATCTGGGAGCGGTCAATTGGCAGATAACAGGCGACCTGCTTGAGACGGTCAGAACCGGGAAAGACGGATTCAACAGGAGATACGGAACAGACATATATACCCATCTCAATTCAGATCCGCTCAATTATTCTTTGTTCGATCAATCAATGTCGGAACTATCATCACTGGGAATGGAACCGTTGTTGCAGGCTTACAACTTTTCGAAGCTGTCTGTCCTTGCAGATATCGGGGGTGGTGAAGGATTTTTACTGACGACCATCCTGCAGGAATACCCCGATATCCAAGGGATATTGTTCGATCTGCCAGCTGCCCTTAACACAGCGAGTGTAATACTTTCACGATATAACCTTAACGACAGGGTCAAGGTGGTCGAAGGGGATTTCCTTGAATCGGTCCCCTCGGGGGCTGACGGGTATATTCTTAAAAATGTTCTGCATAACTGGAATGACCAGGATTGTATCAGGATCCTTTCCAACATCCGCAAGGTCCTTCCCAAAAGTGGCAAAATCATCATCATTGAAATGCTGGTACCTCCGGGAAACAAACCATCGACGGCAAAAATGCTGGATATACAGATGCTCACATCGATGCCGGGAGGTAAAGAGCGGACCATTGAGGAATTTAAAAACTTGTTGCATCAGGCCAATCTTTCGCTTTTCCGGGAATATTCCACTATTGCCCCAATCTCTGTAATAGAAGCCCATCAGATTGGTTAACTTTGCCCCATGCGGAAATTTATTGCAGCAGTACGTAAAGAGTGGCTTATCCTGATTAGGGACCTCCCGGGGTTAGGAATTCTTTTCCTGATGCCAGTCCTTTTGATCCTTGTCGTGACGATAGCCCAGGAGAATGCGTTAAAGAGCCAGATGCAAAAAAGCACAGTCCTTCTTTCCAGCCAACCCGGGTCTGTACTCGGAGAACAGGTGAAAGAGGATCTGACGACCTCCGGGATATTCACAGTCATTACGGACACATTTAACAGCAGTGACTTATATAAGGATATCATTGCTGGGAAAAGCCCTCTTGGAATCCTGATTGCTCCGGGTGATACGGCCATTACCCTTGTGATTGATCCTACCCTGCATGAAGCTTATAAAGCCACGTTGATACCCGCGGCCACTTTTATTCTGAAAAGTGCAGGCGGGAAAGTGATGATGCAAAAATTTATGACATTAAGCAGCCCGTCAAATCAACAGATTACCCAGATAGACTTCATGGCCATGTTGCCTCCTGTAACTATTCAGCAGGCGGTAAAAGAGAGATCCACTATTCAACCTACGCCTATCCAGAACAATATTCCCGGATTCATCCTATTTGCTATGTTCTTTATTGTAATTCCATTATCCGGCAGCCTCATCAGTGAAAAAAATGAGGGCGCACGATTCAGGCTTCATACATTGCCCGTTCCTCTCCGGATCACCCTGGGTGCAAAAGTTCTTCTTTATTTACTGGTTTGCATCGTTCAGTTTCTACTGATGGTTTTTGTAGCGTATTTCTTACTGCACCTGGTTATGGGCTTCCCGGTATTGGATATGGGGAACAATTTTTTTGCCATTTCCATTGCCACCACTACTGCTGCCCTTGGAGCAATCGGATTCGGCCTGCTTATTGGTTCCGGCTCGCGCACCCACAGCCAGGCAGCACTATTTGGATCCGTCGTAGTGGTTATCCTGGGCATCATCAGCGGTACATTTATACCAATTCACACGATGCCTCAGGCCGTTCAGTTTCTCAGCTCTATCTCTCCCATCCGGTGGGGTATTGATAACTACCTGGAGATTTTCATAAGGGATGGAAGCGTTATCGATATCCTTCCAAGGTCCCTGTGGTTACTTTTGTTTTTTATCTTTGCAATGCTGATCAGTATGCATATGATTTCTAAAAGGAACTAGTTAAGAGAGGCTATGAAAGAGAAAGAAGGATTTGTCGATTGTCCTGAACAGCAAATGATCCTGTATGTTGAAAAGGAGGACGGAGAGTTCGGCCCCATCCAGACAGGCTCGTTTATTACAAAAAATTATATCGATGATTATTTTGAGAAAAGGAAAAAGTTGATCCTGTCACTCACTGACCAATGTAAAAACAGCGAAATAAGCCCTGTAAAAATGTTCATGGTACTGGAGGATTTAACAATAGATGAGCTTTCAGCCAGAACACGTATTCCAGCCAGAAAAATAAAGAAGCATCTGATCGCCAAACACTTTGATAACCTCTCAGAGGAATTACTGCAACGCTATTCTACCGTGTTCAATATCTCTGTGGAGAAGCTAAAACAAGCTGATCCTGAACCGGAAGCTATGAACGAAGAACCTGGCAAGAAATGACTACTATACCCTTCGACCATAAAATGGGCGCCCACTGTGAGTCGGGAACCGTTACTGCACTGCTGAACCATTCCGGTCTGAAACTATCTGAACCGATGGTTTTTGGCATTGCCAGCGGTATCTTTTTCGGCTATTTCCACAAGCATAAGTCATTTACGTTTCCGACATTTATTGTTAGAAACCGTCCGGGCGAGATCAGGAAAAATATCCAGAAGCGTCTGGGGATCAGGTTTCGGACATTTTCATTCCGCAAGGAGCAGCAAGGTATTGAGAAACTTGATGAACTGTTGGAGAAAGGTATTCCGACTGCTTCACAGGTGGATTTCTATTATCTGGATTATGTGCCAAACTGGGAAAGGGCACATGTAAATGTCCATTTCATGGTAGTCATCGGCAAAGAGGGACGTGAATACATTGTCAGCGACAGCTACTTTCCAAAACCCGAGCGTTTGAACGAAGAATCGCTCAGAAGAGGCAGGTTTGCAGGGGGAAATATGTCGCCGAAGGGATTTCTCTTCTTTCCGGAAAATGTTCCTGCGGAAGTTGATCTCAGGAAACCTGTACTGAAAGGGATTGATAAAGCCTGCTTCAACATGCTCAATCTGCCTGTTCCCTTCATAGGTATCAAGGGGATCAGGCTATTTTCAAAACGGATTATGGACTGGCCAAAAATAGCCAGGGATACAGACCATCTCTCTCATGAGGTGATGAAAATCAACATCCTGCTGGAAGACCAGGGAACCGGCGGGGCTGGGTTCAGGTTTATGTACGCCACATTCCTCCAACAGGCAGCCGGGATTATCGGGAATTCTGAACTGGCTTCGCTTTCAACAGAACTCATGAACATTGGGGATAGATGGCGGGAAATCTCTCTATTTGCTGCCAGGATTGGAAAAAACAGGGACCTTGGCCCTGGTAAAATGAAAGAACTCAGCGACCTGATCCTGGAGCGCGCTGAGATGGAAGAACAATTCTTTAAAAAACTGAAACAGAGTATCAAATAGCAGAATGCTATGCCAACCGAACCGACTGATGAATTAAAACGGGAGATCAAGACCCTGATCATGTCAACCCTGAACATCACTGACATTGACCCGGATGATGTCGATGACAGCAAACCTCTTTTTGGTGGGGATAATGCACTGACACTAGATTCCGTTGATGGTATAGAGATTATCATGGCGTTGCAGAGAACCTATAACATCAGGCTGAACGATCAGAATCTTGCACGCCAGATTATTACTTCAATAAACAGCATTGCTGACTTTGTCGCACGTGAAAAGGCACCTGTTTGAAAGACTCCTATTTACTGGCGGGTATCCGCTTCAGACCCTTGATACGCCTGATTTCGCGTAATCATATTTCCTGGACACCCAAAAACATCACCAGGGTGGTTTTCCTTTTACAGAGCGCATACTGGTCTTCCCTTTTCTCCCGAATTGAACTGACAAATCATGGCGATGCAATTGATAAAACCAGTATCCCGCATGATCCGGTTTTCATTGTAGGGCACTGGCGAACCGGCTCTACCCTCCTCCACCAGCTGATGGCTCAGGATCCAGGATTAAGTGCTCCTACCCTGTTTCAGGTGGCTTTGCCCGATAATTTTCTTGTGGCCTACCGTTTTTATCAGCCTATCTTCAGACTGATGGGTTCCTCCCGTCCTATGGATAATGTGCGTATCGGGATGAATGAACCACAGGAAGATGAATATGCGGTCTTCAGGCTGACAACCAGTTCACCGTTGGAACGGCTCATCTTTCCTGAAAAGAAAGGATATTTTCTCAATCAGGCCTCGTTTCTCCCTGAAGGAAAATTACTGGATGATTGGAAAAAGGGATTAACACACTTTTACAGAAAAATATACTATGCTACGGGAAAAAGGATTATCTCGAAGAACCCGTTCAATTCGATGAGAATACCTTTGCTTGTAAAACTGTTTCCTGAAGCAAAATTTATCCATATTGTCAGACACCCTTATGCCGTGGTTCCTTCGACACAGTATCTATGGAATGTGGTACATAAACAAAACACTTTAAATAACAATTCATATATTCCCGATCTTGAAGATATTTCAACGTTCTTCGCACAACTATCACAAACCGTGGAAAATGACCTGTCATTCCTTCCTGAAGAAAGTGTTTGCAGAATACGATATGAGGATCTTGAACAAAACCCGGTGGAATCATTAAGGTCGGTCTATCAGAAATTGAAATTACCCTTCACTGAAAACTATGAAGTGGCATTGAGATCATTTCTAGGCTCAATTTCGGGGTATAAAAAAAACAAGTTCAACATTTCTGATGCTGAAAAGGAAACCATTGCAAACATCATGAAGGACTTAATGAGACTCTTTGATTACCGGGAAAATGTCTAACTTTACACACATTCTTAACCGTATAAATATGATACGTTTTAATGTCCAGCTCGCACTCCTTATTGCCTTCTCCGGCGGGATGATTCAATCTCAGGCACAGAGCGAACCGCAAAACCCACAGCACACGGTAAGCTATGCACGACCCAACGAGATCCGCAGCGGTTTTTACCTGAAAATGGGGCCGGTATTTCCACTGGGTAATTTTCCTACTAACCAGGTTATCATAGACAGACCACCCTTAACTCCGGACACCACTATTTTTCCGGCTGGGACATTAGGAGGAAACCTGGGGCTGGGTTACCTTATCTATTTTGGTCCGGCAGTAGCGAACAGTCATCTGCGATTTGGACTCGATGCCTGCTTTCTAGATGGCTGGTTTGTAGCGTCAAATCCTAATCTCCCGGCAACGTCCAGTAAAAAGGAGACAGAATTCTGGTATTACTTCATCGGACAGAAATTCGGACCATTGATCACAATTAACCCTGTTGAAAAACTGATGATTGACCTGAGTTATAAACTAAATTTCAATCTCAGCTGGCATAACAGTGACTATGGCTATAAAATCGCCGGACAGGAGATCATGATGAATGTTCGTTATAAAGCAATCCTCGCAGGGATTCACTATACTTTTGGAACTATTAATTACAATGATTTTGACAAATCACGTCCGGTTCACAATATCGATATTTCTACATTCAGGATCTTACTCGGATTTAAATTCTGAGATGGGGAAAATTTCAACAAACACTTACAAATAAATTTGGAAAGCTGGGACTTCTATTATAATTTTGTCTAAATAAATCAAGAAAGTTCAATTAAAATTCAATGACATGAAAAGAATTATTTTAATGCTTATAGCAGGGATTGTTATTCCTTTCAGCGGATCCTTGTTTGCCCAAAAAATCAAATCGGGAAGCCTTTCATCCCTGAAGGGACAATCGACTGTTAATCTTCAATACGAATACGGTGGCTTGAAAGTTGGTAAGTTGGCTGAGGCCGATTACATCAAAAAAGGAATTGTTGACCGCAATAAAAAGCAAGCCGGAAGCGGAGACACCTGGGCTGAGGCATGGCAAAATGATAAAAGTGCCCGTTTTCAGCCAATGTTCGAGAAAAACCTCAATGCCAAACTTGGCGGATGTGGCCTAACGGTAAAAGAAAATGCAACCGATGCTGCCTATACACTGGTGGTACATATTAATTTCATTGAACCGGGGTTCCAGTCCGGTGTTGGCCCAAGTAAGCCTGCCATGGTTAACATGGTTGTGGATCTGGTTGAAACCTCCAACCCGGGAACCGTGGTGGGAGCAATCGATTATCCAAAAATTCAGAGCGTGAATATGGCCGGGTATGATTTTGATACAGGAAGCCGTATTATGAGCTGTTTTGACAGGGGTGGCGATAGCCTGGGAAAATTTATCTGTAAAAACATTGACAAATAATTCTGCAGACTATCAATGTATAAAGACGTAGGGGCAATTCATGAATTGCCCCTACGTCTTTATTGCCATGAATTCATTGGTCAAACGCAAAATGCAAAATGCGAAATAATTTCTCACACCCTCATTTCCCTAATTTTCTACCTACCTCAAACACCCTCTCCCCATGCGACCAGGTTTGTACTACTTTTACGCCTGGAACCTCCTCAATCGGAATCTCCATGATATCCTTTTCAAGAATCACAAAATCAGCCCATTTCCCAGGTTCAAGACTTCCATAATCCTGTTCTTCAAAATTTGCTTTTGCCGCCCAAGTTGTCATGGACCGTAATGCCTGTTCGCGGGTGAGGGCATTCTCCGGCTGGAATCCTCCTTCAGGGTATCCCGAAAGGTCTTTTCTGGCCACGGCCGAATGAAAAGTCAGCATTGGGTTCACCCGCTCTATGGGGAAATCGGTACCATTAGGCATCCATCCATTCTGATCAAGCAGATCTTTGTAAGCATACGCCCACTTAATCCTGACCGGGCCAAGCCGGTCGCCAGCCCAATACATATCTGATGTGGCATGGGTTGCCTGAACCGAAGGAACAACAGAATAAGTCTTAAACATTAGAAGGTCTGAAGGGTCAACAACCTGTGCATGTTCAATCCTCCATCGAAGGTTGTTCTGACCCGGTAAAAATTCACTAAAGATCTCAAGGACATCCTGAACTGCCCGATCCCCTATGCAGTGTATGTTGACCTGGTAATTATGTTCGAGTGCCACTTTACAGATCTCCCGTATAGTCCCCGGGGATGAAACCTGAATTCCGGATTTTGAAGGATCATCGCTATATGGCATTTTCAAAAGCGCTGTGCGGCTACCAAGACTTCCGTCAGCGTAAAGTTTTATTGAACAGACATGAAACCGGCCTTTTTTGTAAGGTCCTTTCATGACAAACGCTTCAATGTTTTCAGCGCTGGGTTCCGCCATTGCATAAATATGGATCTTTAAATGTTCATGTTGCAGTGCCGAGTCCAGCAGATTCAATGTTTCAAGATCCAGCCCGGCATCCGAAACTCCCGTAAGTCCGTAGGAAAAACAAAGGTTCTCAGCTTCAGTGAGCAGGTCCAGCACCACTTCTCTTCCTGGTTTGGGAATTGCACTCCTGATATAATCTGCTGCTGTTTCACTGAGTATCCCCGTCATTTTTCCGTCGAAGATCTCAACTTCCCCTGTGCCAAAATGATGATCCTTTGTGAATCCGGTCCTGTCAAGGGCTTCCTGGTTTGCAAGAACAGAATGGCCATCTATCCTTACAAGCACAACTGGCTTGTCAGGCCACCGCTCATCCAGTTCCTTTTTATCCGGAAACTCCTTAACCTGCCACAGGTTCTGATCCCACCCCCTTCCGGTTAACCAATCGTCCTCTCCCACCGTGTCGGCCACAGAAATTCTTTCCAGCACCTCATCAAAGGATTTACACCCGACCAGGTCTATCCAGCGAAGACTCATTGCCAAACCATAGAAATGACAATGAGCATCAATAAAACCCGGGTATATGGCCTGACCCTCCGCATCAAGGATATTCATGGGCTTATATCTCGCATGCATATCCTCCACAAAGCCAGCATCTAGTACCCTTCCCTTTTCAACCGCCATTGCATCAACAACCTGGTTGGTTGAATCCATCGTATAAATCCTGGCATTTGTAATAAGTGTATCCACTGGTTTTTTCATCATACAGGATTGGGTTAATAACAAGGAAAAGATAAAACATGATAAGATTAAATCATTCTTTTTCAGATACATATTGTAGATTTTGATTGAATGTTCAAAAATATGAAAACAATTTATGCTTTCACTTGACTTTTATTAAAATGATTTACTATTTTTGTGAAACACATATTCAAACATATTAATGAATTATAGAACCTTTACTACTCCAAGGTTTTTTATTGTTTTCTCAATTATTGTAGCTGCAGCGCTCATGCGATTGCTACCACACTGGCCTAACTTTACTCCGGTTGCAGCCATGGCATTGTTTGCGGGAACCTATTTCGAGAGAAAGCAGTTTGCTTTCGCCATACCAATCGCTGCATTGTTTCTCAGCGATCTCGTTCTGGGGTTTCACGCCCTCATGCCGGCAGTATACCTTAGTTTTGTTATCACGGTAGTCATCGGAGCAACCATCCGAAAACACGTCACAGTACGTAATGTAGTGCTGGCCTCTTTTGCTTCATCGGTTATCTTCTTCCTGATAACAAACTTTGCGGCATGGCTGGCTTTCCCATTCTATCCTCAGAATTTTATGGGGCTGATGGAGAGTTACATGGCGGGACTGGTCTTTTTTAACGATGGTTCCCAGGGAATCTCATTCTTTATGAATGATCTTCTCGGGACATTTTTCTTCAGTGCGGTATTCTATGGAGTCTACTACCTGGCTCACATGCGTTACCCGGTTGTTGACCGGTCCAGGTTCTAGGTAAAAAGCTCCTCATCCCTCTCTAAAAGGAGGATGGAATGCTGAGGGACAATAAAATACTTCTCTTCATTGAACATGATTTCAATGGCTCCTTTCTGTAGGAATATAGCAAGGTCACCGTCTTTTGCCTGCAACGGAATATAACGGACATGTTCCTCGGCATGTTTCCATAACTCATGGTCTTCATCTGCAGGAACAGGAATCGGATAACCCGGTCCGCACTTGACCACAAAACCTGTCATAATTTCTTCTTTCTCCTGATATCCTGGGGGTAAATACAAGCCGGCTTTTGTTTTATTGGAAATCTTTTTGGGCTTGATAAGCACCCGATCCCCAACTACAATAAGATGCTCGAGATTGCCTTCAGTCTGGTTACTCATCGTGATGAATTTCTGATCATCAAAGATATAAAATACGGTCAATGGAAAGACCTGAAATTCGGGAAAATTGGGTACTTTTGTGCCCAATGGGAGACATCATTCGATTATTACCGGAGTCCGTTGCGAACCAGATCGCTGCAGGAGAAGTTGTGCAAAGGCCAGCCTCTGCCGTAAAGGAGCTGCTGGAAAATGCCATCGACGCCGGAGCAACCGAAATCAAACTGATCATTAAAGATGCCGGGAAGTCACTCATTCAGGTTGTTGATAATGGCTGTGGCATGTCGGAACGCGATGCCAGGATGTGTTTTGAACGTCACGCCACCTCCAAGATTAAAACCGCCGGCGACCTGCTCGCTATCCGCACACTGGGATTCCGGGGAGAAGCACTGGCTTCCGTAGCCTCCATTGCCCAGGTTGAACTCAAGTCAAAACGAACCGACCAGGAGATAGGAACATTCATCCAGGTTCATGGATCCGAGTTTATCTCCCAGAATGAAGTGAGTTGCAGCGACGGGACTTCAGTGACCATCAAGAACCTGTTTTACAATGTTCCTGCAAGGAGAAACTTTCTTAAAAGCAACACCCTGGAACTCAAGTATATCATGGAAGAGTTTAACAGGGTAGCCCTGGTGCATCCAGATATCTCGTTCAAATTGTATAACCAGGATAGAATCCTGATTCAACTCTCCCCCTCTAACCTGAAACAACGAATTGTGTCACTGCTGGGCAACTTATATAACCAGCGCTTAATCCCCGTTCAGCAGGAATCTCAATTGGTCAACCTCTCCGGATTCATCGGAAAACCTGAATTTGCCAGAAAAACCAGAGGGGAACAATATTTCTTTGCGAACGGAAGGTTCATTAAAAATCCATATCTCAACCATGCTGTTGAAAACGCGTTTCAGGAACTGATCACGAAAGATGAATTCCCGACCTATTTTATATACCTTGAAGTTGATCCTTCATCCATAGACGTGAATATCCATCCTACAAAAACGGAGATCAACTTCCAGAATGCAAAAAGTATCTACGCGATTCTCAATGCGGCAGTCAAACAATCCATCGGGAAATACAACCTGACCCCTACCCTTGATTTTGAAACCGAAAAATCACTTGACGTGCCTCCCCTGCCTGCCGACCATCCCGTTACAGCCCCAACCATCAGGATCAACCCGGACTACAATCCCTTTGAGAAGCAGACAAGGCCACAACTTGAAATCAATTACAAAACGTCGCACACCAAAGGAGGAGCCCAATGGCAAAAGCTGTTTGACCCGTTAAATGAGATCCATCCGGAGCTCCATGAAATTCCGGTCCCTGATGAAACAACATCGCCGGTAGTGCAGATTGAAAATCGTTACCTTGTTACAAAGGTACCCACCGGGATAGTAGTCATTGACCAACAATCTGCGCACGAAAGGATTCTCTATGAGAAATTCCTTCTTCAGGAAAAAAATGGCATTGAAGGCGCACAAAAGCTATTATTGCCGCAAACATTGCAATTCTCTCCGGATGAGTCACAAATGATCAAGGATCTTGCTGAACCTCTTTTTTTGGCAGGCTTCGATATTTCAGAATTCGGAAAGAATACCTATATCGTTCATTCTGCTCCTTCAGGAGTTGATGTTTCTGAAATTCAGTCGCTTATTGAAGGTATCCTCGAGTCCTGCAAGAATGAAACGGAGGGATATAAAAATAAAGAGGAGCACAGAGTAGCCAGGACCATGGCAAGAAAACTTGCTATCAGGCACGGGAAACGACTTACCCGGCTTGAAGTGACCTCCCTCATTCAGGACCTGATGAACTGTGAGACCCCTGACCTGACGCCTGACGGCAAGCCAACTATGTACTTGCTGACCTTTGATGACCTGGCCAGAAAATTTAAGCACACAACCTGAACTTTATGAGCTCTGATCAATATAGTCCTGCAGGATTCAAACTCCTTCCTCCAGTCGTTAAAAATCTTCTGATTATCAATGGGTTATTCTACCTTGCTACCATTACATTCGAGAGCGCCTTCGGCATCGACCTGGTCAGGTACCTCGGACTCCATTATTTTCAGTCAGAATACTTCCAACCTTACCAGTTTGTAAGTTATATGTTTCTTCATGCCGATTTCGGGCATATCCTTTGGAACATGTTCGCGCTCTGGATGTTCGGATATCTTTTAGAAAATGTATGGGGTTCAAAACGGTTCATTACATACTATATGATTACAGGGATCGGAGCCGCTCTCATACAAACACTGATAAATTGGTGGAACTTCTCTTCGATTCAGCACGAGGCCCTCATCTATGCAAATCAACCAACCATGGATGCCTTTGTAGGGTTTGTCAAAGATAATTTTCCAAACTATTACGAATACCATGAGACGATCAGGGGATTTATCGGGGAGTGGGCTCTAAATCCTTCAAGCCAGGCTTTTGCATCGCAATCCGTTGACTACATCAACCAGCTGATCCAGTTGCAGATGAATGTTCCAACGATCGGGGCCTCGGGAGCCGTTTATGGGATCCTGCTTGCCTTCGGAATGATGTTCCCGAACATGTTGGTCTATGTCTGGTTCCTTTTCCCTATCAAGGCTAAGTGGATCGTAATTATTTACGGAGCTCTCGAACTTTTTTCCGGCATATCCAACAATCCAAGTGACAATGTGGCGCATTTCGCCCATTTAGGAGGCATGATCTTTGGGTTTTTTATGATTTACTACTGGAAAAAAAAGGCAATTTTCTAATTAACAGTCCGTTAAAATGAACATGAATCATTCATCAAATCATCCATTCTCTGACGCCCGGAACTTTTTCAGGCAAAAAACTGTTCTATCCTACCTGGTGATTATTAATATATTTGTATGGATCGTCATTCAGATAATCAGGGTTCTGACTTTTCTGCTTGACAATCCTGATGCGTCCACCGTTTTTTCTTCTGTTGTTGATTACCTGGCAGTACCAGCTTCATTACACCTGTTGTTGCAACGCCCCTGGACGTTGATCACCTATATGTTCCTTCATGTCGGGATCTGGCATATCCTTTTTAACATGCTGTGGCTGTTCTGGTTCGGGCGTATATTTCTTGAATACATGACTGAAAAACAGATGCTGTGGGTATACATCCTTGGGGGCCTGACAGGAGCGTTCGCATATATATTCGCATTCAACGTGTTTCCTGTATTTCAGCCAATGGTCATGAACTCCTACGCTCTCGGGGCCTCTGCATCAGTCATGGCTGTTGTTACCGCTATCGCTTTCTATGTCCCGAATTATACGCTGTACCTTTTGTTCTTCGGCAGGGTGAAGATTATCTATATCGCTATTGCTCTTTTTGTGATTGATTTCTTCACTATCCCGGGGGGAAACGCCGGAGGGCAGATAGCTCATATCGGTGGCGCCCTTCTCGGATTTATTTATGTCCGGTCTATCCGACCCGCCTCGTCAGGCTCCTACGGTATAAAGGCTTCTTTTTCTTCCTGGTTTTCCAGGATGTTCGTGATAAAAAAGAAAAGCCCGGCAAGTGGCAGAGCCAGCCGCAGGCCGCTTTCAGACGAAGAGTTTAATCAGCAAAAAGCCCATCAGCAGAAAAGAATAGATATGATCCTTGATAAGATCTCAAAAGGAGGGTATGACAGCCTAACCAGGGAAGAAAAAGAATTTCTGTTCAAATCATCCGGAAAACATTAACGCAAGAAATGGGGAAGTACACGAACCGATCATCCCTCATTCTGGTCAATATTTTACTGACAATCAATATCCTTGCTGTCGCAGCAATATTCTGCTCCTATGGGGCTCAGTATATTGATCCCCGCGACGTATGGATATTTGCTCTTTTTGGTCTGCTTTACCCCTGGATCCTGATCTCCAATGTCTGCTTTGTCATCCTGTGGCTTTTTCTGAGAAAGAAATATTCACTGATCTCTCTCGTGGCTATTCTGATTGGCTGGAAACACCTGAATGCCATGATTACCTATCCGGCAAATGATCCTGTTCTTTTTCCGGGACAGAATCTCAACCTGATAACCTGGAATGTACATGGTTTTGGCGGAGAGAGGGAGATAAGGGGAGCAGTAAGGCCTGAGGTTATTGAATATCTGAGCGGAGAGAATCCGGATGTGATATGTTTGCAGGAATTCCGGATTCATGAAGCCGAGTTTGCTCCGATTATCCGAAAGATGGCCCGTCAGTGGGGACTACCCTATCATTTCGAGAAAGATTATTACAAGACAGACAGGCATAGCGGTATTAACGGAATTGCTACCTTTTCAAAATTCCCGGTCGTGAAAACAGGATCCCTCGAACTGATGTCTAAAAAATGTTTCGGAATATATACGGATCTCGTACTTCAGAAAGATACTGTCCGGTTGTTTAACGTTCACCTGGCTTCATTGAGGTTGGGACAGAAGGATATCGACTTTTACTATCAGCTTAAGAACACGGAGACCCAGAATGTGGATCTGAAAGCCGGACTGTTCAGCATTCTGAAAAAATTGAAACTGGCATTCAACATACGGGCATCAGAAACAGATAAACTATTGTCAACCATTCGTCAGTCCCCATACCCGGTGATTGTTTGCGGAGATCTGAATGATTCCCCGTTTTCTTATACCTATCGCCAGCTTACAATGTCACTTTCCGATGCTTACAGGGAGGCAGGTGAAGGTCTGTTCGGCAGCACTTATGATGGTGCAATGCCAAATTACCGCATTGATTTTATATTTTACGATAACCATATGAAGGCGTTTTCATATAAAAAACTGGATGTCCATTTCTCGGACCATTATCCCATTTCTGGTCTGATTATGCTGACGAACTGATGTTATGGATTTTAAACTGACAAGTGAATTTATACCCACCGGGGACCAGCCAGATGCAATAAAACAGCTCGTTGAGGGACTGGATCGGGGGGATGAATGTCAGGTACTCCTTGGTGTTACCGGTTCGGGAAAAACCTTTACCATTGCAAATGTCATTCAGCAGATACAGAGACCTACGTTGGTGCTGAGTCATAACAAAACTCTTGCAGCTCAGCTTTATGGAGAGTTCAAACAATTTTTTCCTGAAAATGCTGTGGAATTCTTCGTCTCCTACTATGATTATTATCAGCCAGAAGCCTATATTCCCGTGACCAATACATACATTGAGAAGGATCTGTCTATAAATGAGGAAATTGAGAAACTTCGGCTTAATACCTCATCCTCGCTTCTTTCGGGGCGAAGGGATGTGATCGTCGTCTCTTCAGTTTCATGTATCTACGGTATCGGGAATCCGGATGATTTTGCCACCAATGTGATCCACCTGAAACAAGGGGATCACATGAGCAGGAACAGGTTCCTTTTATCTCTGGTTAACAGCCTGTATGCCAGGACGGAGAGCGATCTTATCCGCGGCAGGTTCAGGGTTCATGGAGATACTGTAGATATTTTCCCTGCCTACCTGGATCTTGCATACAGGGTAATATTCTGGGATGACGAGATAGAGGTCTTGGAATCCTTTGATCCGGTGTCGGGCAGAAAGATCGACCAGTATCCTTTCCTGAATATTTATCCTGCCAATATTTTCGTCACCTCTCCTGATAAAATGAAAGCTGCACTCATTGAGATCCAGGATGACCTGATCAGGCAATGTGCCTATTTCAGGGATAACAGCAAGGAGTTTGAGGCAAAGCGGCTGGAAGAACGGGTGTCCTATGACATTGAGATGATGCGTGAACTGGGTTACTGTTCGGGCATTGAGAATTATTCCCGGTATTTTGACGGACGCTCTTCCGGTTCACGCCCCTTTTGCCTGCTTGATTACTTCCCGGAAGATTATTTGATGGTCATAGATGAGAGCCACGTAACCATACCGCAGATAAAGGCCATGTACGGAGGTGACCGATCACGGAAGCATACCCTGGTGGAATACGGGTTCAGGCTTCCATCGGCCATGGATAACCGGCCATTGAAGTTTGATGAGTTTGAGGGGTTGGCACCGCAGATCCTGTTCGTTACAGCCACGCCGGCGGATTACGAACTTAACCGTTCCCAGGGAGTGGTTGTGGAACAGGTGATCAGGCCCACCGGACTGCTTGATCCCCTTGTTGAAGTCAGACCAAGTCAGGATCAGATCGACGACCTGCTGGAGGAGATTGACCAACGGATCAGGGTACAGGAGAGGGTACTTGTAACCACCCTGACCAAGAGGATGGCTGAAGAACTGACAAAATACCTGACCCGGATGAACATCAACTCCCGCTACATTCATTCTGATGTTGATACGATCGAACGGGTGGAGATCATGCGTGACCTCCGGATGGGTGAGTTTGATGTCCTGGTGGGTGTTAACCTTCTTAGGGAAGGATTGGATCTACCTGAAGTTTCACTTGTTGCTATCCTCGATGCCGACAAAGAAGGTTTTCTCAGGTCGGAGCGTTCCCTAACTCAAACAGCAGGCCGTGCTGCGCGGAACCTTCATAGCAAAGTGATCATGTATGCCGATAAAACGACGGATTCCATGCTTCGGATGATGGATGAGACGAACCGTAGGAGGGCAAAGCAGATAGAATACAACCTAAAGTATAACATTACCCCAACACAGATTACAAAAAGCACGCATGACATCCTTGGCCAGACCCAGGTAATTGATTCCGGCGGCAAGACTTCCCGGATCTATACCGGTCAGGAGGCTACCCAGTCTGCCGCAGACCCATTGATCCCTTATCTTTCTAAAGAGAAACTTCAAAAGTTATTAACAACGACAAGGAAATCCATGGAAGAAGCCGTTAAAGAGCTTGATTTCATGGAGGCTGCACGGCTTCGTGATGAGCTAACCCAGATCCTTCAATATCTTGAATCAAAATGACAACCTCTGAAAACCCTTGAAAACGGTCAGTAACTTTTAATTTTTGTTAATATCTATTTTCTTCAGTTCCTGTAAAATCCAATATATTTGCTTACAAAAAAAGGCTTTTCATGAAGAAGAAGATCCTTGCTATTGATGATGAAAAAAGCATCCGTTTCATCATCGAAAATACCTTTAATAAAGATTTCGAAGTGGTTACTATGACAAATGGGATGGATGCACTTTTTTACCTCCAGTCCGGGAATATGCCGGATGTGATAATCTGTGACCTTGAAATGCCGGTTTTAAATGGGCTTGAATTCGTCAGAAGGCTTCGTGAAAGTGGCTTTTTTGAAGAGATTCCGTTGATCATGTTATCAGGGAAAGAGGAGAGCGCAGAGAAGATTAAATGTTTTGAGATGGGAGCAGATGATTATGTGTTAAAACCATTCAATCCCCGTGAACTTCTTGCACGCATCCAACGTCGGCTTGAATCAAAGCAATTGTACTCACAACAAAGAATGGGCTAAACGAATATGGAGGCAACTCCGGGAAGACCGTTAAAAATATTATATATCGGCAACGATCTGGGCACTATCAACATGTTGACTGAAAGCGGTCAGTTTGACATGACTGTAATGCCCAATGGAGTAGCGGCAATCTATTGGCTGACAGATAATAATTTCAGATTGTTTAATTTCGACAAGGACGCCGAACAGGCACCCATGTATTTGGAAACAAAAGTGATTGATGCAATTCTTTGCGAATCCAAGATTCCAGGGATGAAAGGCCTGGCATTCTACAGGAAACTCAGGTTGCATAATATTTATACAAAAACACCATTCATTCTTCTAGCGATTTGCCTGGATGTAAATTTAAGTGAAGAAGCAATGGATGCAGGAGTGGATGACTACTACCAATGCCGGATTACAGCTCCGAGGATATTTCATCGTATTCAATTCCTGAATAAGCTAAAGGCCGAATTTGTCCCCAAACCGCTCGACGTTCTTATTGATCAGAATCTGCTGGCATATAAAACCCCTCTTCTGAAAAGGATTTTCGACATTATCGTTGCAGTGTTTGGTTTGCTCCTGCTCTCCCCGGTAATTCTTATAACCATGCTGGCTATCCGTCTTGAGTCAAAGGGAAGGGTCTATTATTTCTCAAAAAGAGTTGGTTCAAATTACGAGATCTTTGATTTTTACAAATTCCGTTCCATGTACCATGATGCGGATAAACGCCTCAAAGAGGTAGCTCACCTGAACCAGTATATTACAGAGACCGTGGAAGAGAATTGCTCAGAGTGCGCAAAACTTGAGGAGGGGCAGTACTGTTCCCCGATGGTTTATTACGATGGAGTAGAAATTTGCGAACGTCTGGCCAACAAGCGCAAGAGTGCAAGAAAAGCCTTTCTTAAGGTGGTTGATGATCCGCGGATCACAAAAGTTGGAAAATTTATCCGAAGAACCAGTATCGATGAACTCCCCCAGTTATTCAATGTTATCAAAGGAGATATGTCGATTGTAGGAAACCGGCCACTGCCACTGCATGAAGCGGAAGCTCTTACCAAAAAGAAATGGAGCAGGAGGTTTAATGCTCCTGCCGGGCTTACTGGGTTGTGGCAGGTCAAGAAACGGGGAAAAGGAGGAATGATGTCAGAGGAGGAACGGTTTACAATTGACAATTATTACGCGGAGCACAATTCGTTTTGGGGCGATATAGGGATCATTTTAAGAACATTTGGAGCATTATTCCAGAAGGAGAACGTATAAGGCAACTATTTTGGTGAAGGAAATACATATCAGGATTCTCGGGTTGCTTCTTGTTTTTACAACAATAGCGGGATTCTCCTTTGGCCAGTCAAAGGACACCCTTTTTGTTTTTAATCCGATCGTTGATGATATTACGTTACGGATACCTCCCCTGGACGATCTGATCGACTCAGCCATTGTTCATTCACCCCAGGTCAAGGCAGCCGAGGCAGAAATATACATGAGGAAGTATGGTATAAAATCTGCGCAGCGGGAAATCATGACCAACTTTTATTTGGATGCAGGGATGAATGTTTATTACCAGGATGCGCTGACCAACAATCAAACCAATCTCGGCGACCTCAATTCTGTCCTGTCGAACCAGGATGTTTCGAATTATGCCCTGGGTATGAGCATCCGGTTACCTTTGGATGACCTCATGGATCGCCGGAACAGGGTGAAACATGCAACCAAATTCTATGAGCAGGCGTTTTCGGAACGGGATTACCAGATAAGGCTGCTCAGAAGTGAATTGATTATTCAGTACAACAGACTGATAATCAACCAGAAAATCCTTAAAATTGCCAATGATAACCAGATATATATGGGGCTTCAGATGGCCCTTGCCGAGAAGGAATTCCTCAATGGCCAGATCAGTCTTTATGAACTCGCAAGACTGAACGAAATGAACCGGAGAGCTGTTACGGATTTTGAGCAGGCAAGAAATGAGTTTTACAATGCATATATGATTCTTCAGGAGCTTGTAGGCATTAAATTTAACGTAATAAACAGCATCGAGTAATGTCGTTGATCCACCTGATTAAGTTGTTGCAGAGGTATATCGTTCTGATTATCCTTGTTCCACTTTTTCTGGCGGCTATCGTCTACCTTTTTACCCGGAAACAAGCCAGGAATTACCAGTCAGAAACGACGATATACACAGGCATAACTTCCGGATATTCAGTACAACAGCAAACTTCTGTCGACCTATTTGCAAGTAACACCGCATATGATAACCTGATTAACCTGATCAAGTCGAGGCGGACCATGGAAGAGGTTTCAGTCAGGTTACTTGTTCAGCATCTCATGCTGGATCGATATGATCCGAAATATATCCAGCAGGAAAACTTTGAAGAGCTTATGGCTGAAATTCCTCCTGACATCATACAGATCGTCAGGAAGTATAAAAGGAACCAGAAGCAACAGCAATTTTACAAGCCCCCTCAAAAAACAACATACCTCGATAATGCTGATTCAGAGGATGCTCCCACGGCCTCCCCGACCGTCAGGGATGCTGGTTACGACAACTCCTCCCAAAGCCAGACCTTGCAGGATTATCATATCGTCAGGCGGGGAGAGACCATGTATTCCATTGCCAAGCAATACCGTGTCAGTATTGAGAACCTGATGAACCTGAATGATCTTGAGTCCTATGAACTGGCAACCGGGCAGAGAATCCGGGTTAATGATCAATTCACCCCTTCCACATCTGACGACTATCCTTATCCCGCACCAGCCCGCCAGGATGGTTCTGACTCTGCTTTTGGCGACGAATATAAAAGGGACATTGATACCAAACCATTGATAACCAGACGTTGGATTAGTTCTGATTCCGACATACACAAGGAACTGTGGGATACCACGACCCCGTATGAGCGGTGTGTGAGGGAGTTAATTAATTATGGAAATTCCAACGATTACAATTATATCTATAAGCTATGGAACTCCAGCAATCCGTTCTACAGTATTGAAGCGCTCAATGCTATCTCTGTCACGCGCATCCAGAACAGTGACCTGATCACGATCCAGTATGTCAATCCTGATCCGGGAATCTGTCAACAAACCCTCATCATCCTTACCCAAGTATTCATCCGTAGTTACAAAGAACTTCGGACGCATCAGACTGATGCAGTTGTGGCGTATTTTAAAAAGCAGCTGGATTTAGCATTGAACAGGCTTCAGGATGCTGAATACGAACTGCTTGTTTTCAATACAAAAAACAAGGTCATTAACTACTATGAGCAAACCAAAGCCATCGCCGGGATGAAAGAGACTCTCGACCAGGAGTACTCCAGTGCCCAGATCGCTTATGCATCCGCAGATGCAGCTATAAAAATTATTGAAAAGAAACTTGAATCTCACGCAAGACTGACTCTTAATACCAATGCAATAATTGAACTTCGTACGGAACTCGCTACTGTCTCGATGCAGATCGTCAATATTGAGATCGATCTTGGAAATGATTCAGCTACACTTCAACAACTGGAAATGCTGAAGTCTCATTCTGAATACCTGAAAAAAGAGATCCGGAGGCAAATTGATGCTCTTTACGTCATAAACAATAGTGTTGAGGGTCTTCCTGTGGCAACGCTGCTCAATGCCTGGCTGGATAATGTTATCGCCTATGAAGAGAGCAAAGCGGCCTTTCGTGTGCTAACTGAAAGAAGAAAACAGTTCCAGCGCTATTATGAGATCTTCGCACCGTTGGGTGCTGAGATGAAGCGGATTGAAAGGTATATAGGGGTTACTGAGAGTGAATTCCTTCAATTGCTTAAAGACCTGAACCTGGCTAAACTGCGTCAGCAGGATGATGAAATGTCCACAAATATCAAAGTTGTGGATCCGCCCTATTTTCCATTGAAGCCTCTGAAATCCAGAGCAATGTTCCTTGTCCTGATCGCAGCTTTTATTGGGTTGATTCTTATCCTTGCCATCCTGATTGCCCTGGAGTATTTTGATACAACCATTAAATCAATAGACCGGGCAGAAAAGATAGTTGGGCTCAAAGTAGCAGGCGTTTACCCTCGGATCTCGCGGAAACTGGAGTCGGCCGACATGGAGTTTATCGTACCCCGGTTGGTGGAAATGCTTGCTCAGAATGTATCACTGGCAGTGAAAGAGAAGAGGGAGGAATTAAAAAAACCCATCATGGTCCTCTTTTTCAGCATGCTGGACTCTGAAGGAAAAACGACGATAGCAAGGGAGTTATGCAACAAATTGCAGTCTTTCGGGGAAAGGATACTCTTTGTGAACTATTACAACACTGATCCTGATAGCATCTCTCCTTATTTTAATGACCCGGCCTTAGCCGGACTGACTGATACAGAAATCCAGTACGAGATCCGGAATACATTCTTTGAAACCCAGGATTTAGAAGGATTGGTTCCAGGTTTTGATGCCTACAAACAAGCTGACTATGACTTTATTTTTGTAGAAATACCCTCACTGGTGAACCATCCTTTTCCTGTCGAATTCATCCGGATATTCGACCTTGCTCTTGTGGTTATCAGGGCAAACCGTTCCTGGAAGGAAGCGGATAAAGTATTGCTTGATTCATTCAAACCATTATGCAGCCAGGATCCCCAGATCATTCTTAATGGTATTGAGCTCTATTTTCTTGATTCAGTTTTTGGAGAAGTACCGAAACCCAGATCTGAATTTCGCCGTATGATAACCAGGATCCTTCTTTTCAGGTTCAGAGAAAGAAGCAGGGTTTGATCCTAAGGGAAAATCCGGCACGCGGTATATGCTCAAATTGGTTAAAAAAATATTTCAGGATAAGAATTTCCTGTCTTTTCTTGGAAACATTATCACTGCTGGACTTGGTTTCGCTACCTTTTTTGTCCTTGTCAGAAGCGTGGAGACAAATGCGTTTGGAGAGTGGGTCTTGTTTATCACGGCAGCAACACTGGTAGACCTTCTGAGATTCGGAATCACGCGCGTTGCGCTGACACGCTTCCTTTCCGGCGTTTCATTTGAAGAACGAAAACATTATATTGGCTCCAGCTGGCTTATCGGACTGGCCAGCATCCTGTTTTTTTCACTTATCCTTTATCCTCTTCTGATCTTTTTTCCGGAGTCCATCCATAACTCAGGATTTTACCTGTTCTTCGCCTGGTACCCCGTGCTGGCCTTAAGTAATCTCCCCTGGGGCAATGCCCTTTCCATTTTACAGGCTGATGAAGAGTTCGGGAAAATTCTACTTCTCAGGTTTGTCAGTGTCGCGAGTTTCCTTCTGTACCTGTTATTGAATTACTTTATATGGAGGATGAGTGTTGAATGGATCGTTATTTGGTATATCCTTACCAACGTTCTAACATCCTTAATCTCTTCATTCTATAACTGGGACGGCTGGAAATACATTTTGCACGCTAAAAAGTACTCCAACATTGCCACTATCCAGTTTGGGAAGTATTCCATGGGAACTTCCATCGGAAGCAGCCTGCTGAAAAGCGCGGACGCATTTATCATCGGGTTGAGCCCGTTTCTGGGGACTACCGGCGTGGCGCTGTACAGTATACCGATCAAGTATACCGAAATGATCGAGATCATCGTCCGAAGTTTCTCCGCCACAGCATTTCCAAAACTTTCAAAGGCAAGCATTGATAATGACCTGGATCGGTTCCGGAAATTATTCTACCAGAACGCAGGGGCCCTGACATTCCTGATCATCCCGATTGGAATTTTCTTTGCGATTTTTGCCAAAGATTTCGTATACCTTATGGGAGGTAAAAATTATCTCGAGGTTTCAGGAGAACTGGGCATCATCATGCAAATGTTCATCATTTTCTCCTTTCTGCTTTCAATAGACCGTTTCACCGGGATCTCTCTGGATGCGCTGAACAAGCCAGATAAAAATTTCTACAAGACAATCGCTATGACCATAGCCAATATTATTGGCGACATCATAGCCGTGTTTGTGCTACATGCCGTTTTTCCCGGGTTAAGTGTTACGTTCATTCTGATATGTGTATCGATCGGTTCTATCGGATTTGAAATTGTTGGACTGACTCTCGGAATGTATTTCTTAAATAAAGAGATATCCGTGAGGTATGCACCAATATTTAAGGAGGGGTACCTTTTTTATAAAAATTTATATCTGAAAGTAGTTCTTAAAAAAGATATAACTTTATAGCATGATTCCATCACTGACAGTCCCTGAATGGGTAAAGAGAAATCTCATCACGTTTTCCGATATCGAGGATATTCCTGAAGAGATTTTTGAACGGATTAAAAAAGGTCTCGCCACGAAGAAGGCTGAAGACGCATATGTTACTATCGGAGTTATAGCATATAATGAACAGGAAAATATTCTAAGCTGCCTGGCCTCTTTATCAGAACAGGTGACTTCTTTCCCGATTCGCATCGTTGTCTCGAATAATAACTCCACGGATAAAACCCAGTATCTTCTTGATAAATGCGGTGCATTTTCGGTGCTTCAGACACAACAGGGAATCGGGTTTGCCCGTCAGGCTGCTATGGATTTAGCCAGGGGTAAATACTTCCTGTGCACGGATGCCGACTGCATGTATCCGCCTACATGGGCGGAAGAGTTTGCCAAAGCGCTGGATACCCCGGGTGTGTCCGCTGTTTATAGCATAGACTCCTACATCCCCGGTAAAAAAAGCCGGTTCACTCTCGCGGTATATGAGTTTATCCGCGATACTTCGTTGATCCTGAGACGGATTAACCGGCCTGAACTCAGTGTCGGAGGGGGGAGTTTCGGTATACCCCTGAAAGAAGCCAATGAGATCGGATGGTATACCAGAGTTTACAGAGGTGAAGATGGGTCCATGGCTTTTGCATTAAAGAAATATGGAAAGATCAAGTTTATTAATTCTTCCCGGTCCCGGATCTGGACAACGACACGATCGCTTGATCATAAGAAAGGATTGCTTTCCATGGTTCTGGAAAAGAGCAGGAAGGAATTCAAACGAATTAATGTCTATTTTTTCCCGACCAGGAAAGTTTATAAAGACAGAGAGGAAAATATCATCAAATAACTGAGGGTATGATAGTCACTATTCATCAGCCGGAACACTTCCCCTATCTTGGTTTTTTTCAGAAGATGAAAACTGCGGATCTTTTTGTCGTCCTGGATAATGTGCATTACAGAAAAAATTATTGGGTAAACAGGAACTGGTTTACCGATGAAAATCAGAATAAAAGCTTTTTTACCGTTATCGTGGAATCAAAAGCCACCCATAAAAACATAAATGAAGTCCTTGTAGCTCCGGAAGCTATGTGGAAGAGAAAACTACTTGCCAAGCTTCAATCCCATTATAAATATGATTTCTCTTCGATGTATGAGGGAGAAAAATTGATTGATATCAATATGAAAGGGCTGGAATTCTGCAGGGAAAAACTGAACATAACGGTTCCCATGATTTACGCTTCTTCCCTTGATGTTGATGGGGCCAAATCGGAATTATTGGTGGATATCCTGAGGGAGGTAAAAGCAACACGCTATATATCAGGATCTTTTGGGAGAGAATACCTTGATCTTGACCTGTTCAGAAAGTATGGGATCGAGGTTGAGTTTTTTGAGCCCAAAGTAAATAATTATCATACCATCCTTGAGTATATTTTCGAAAAAGACGAATTGATACTTTAATTCCAGAATATGAAAAACGTATTGGCAATCGGTGCACACCCTGATGACGTTGAATTTGGTTGTGCAGGGACACTGGCGAAACACGTACACAATGGTGATAAAGTAACCATCGTGCATATGACCTGCAGCGACAGCATGAATATTAATCATGAAATCGTTGACACCAAGGAACTTAGAAGAAAGGAGGCAGAAACCGCTGCCAAAATCATCGGGGCAGACCTGGTCATCCTTGATTTTCTGGATCAGCTCGTCCCCTTTGACCGGGAAAGTATTTTCGCCATTGAACGCCTGATCAAAAAACTCAATATTGATACCATTTATTCCCATTGGAACGGGGATTCCCACCAGGATCACATCAACACGTTAAAGGCGGTTTTTGCCGCTGGCCGTTATGTTGACAGTATTTTCCTGTTCGAGCAAGTCCCCTACCCCAGGGTTGGAAAAATTTTCTCAGAGGTAAATTATTACGTTGATATCTCTGATTTTTATCATATAAAGGAAAAGTCATTGGTTGCCCACGAGTCACAGGTTGTTGGCAGATATGCGAATAAAATACTTATTGGGATGAGATCACTGGCTGAATTCAGGGGGAGCCAGTGTACTTGCAGGTATGCCGAAGCTTTTGAAGCAGTGAAACAGATAATCCGGTAACCTTAACAGATTCAGCTCATTATCGGTATCCCTGCGGCTCTTTTTTCTTCTATTTCTTTGTCGTACAGTGGTGATATGAAAACGAATACCATAGAACTGTACATCAACAACCCAGTAGGCATCTGACCAAACACACCGTTACCGTAACTGGAAACCATGATGCCGAATATTCCGCTGATAATTGCGATCATTTGTCCTTTTAACTCCGGATCCCTGATCCTGTGCATGATGATGTAGGATCCTTTGATCAGGATAAAAGCCATTAATCCAAGGTGCAGGGCCAATCCAACAATTCCCTGTTCGGCCCATATCTCAACATACCAGCTGTCAGTGGCAGTGTTTGAAAGAAATGTATTCGGAGCAAACCTCTGTGCCTTAGCTCCGGCATTACCTATCCCTCCTCCAAACGGCCTAACAGCAAGATAAGGCCTGAGTTTGGCCTGGTTTTCCAGCCTGACTAACAGGGACGGATTCTTGGGATCAAATGCCCCCCTCATCCGCTGAATGAAGTAAATGCCCTGCCCTATATATGTGTACCGGAAAAATATGAAAACAGAGAGGCCAACCAAGACGCCCAGAAAAAAAAGCTTGAAATTCCTGTTCAGGAGCAACCAGAAGATCCCAGTTCCGGCCAAAACACCCCAGATACCCCGTGTTCCTGAAATAAACATCCCCCAGAAACAGAAAAAAGCAACGATGAGATAGATCACACGTCTTTTGAAACTTGTTGTCGTAAGAGCAAAGATAGAGGCGATCATTGCCGTATGGCCCTGTGAGGCTCCAAACTGTCCTGCATCCGTAAAGAATGAAAATACCCTCAGTTTACCAAAAAGAATATGGGTGGAACGACCTATCACATTGAGCCAGCGTTCCTCATAGGGATCCAGTCCGATGTATAATTGTATCATCCCTTTAAGGGAACCCATGACTTCAAAGAAAAACCAGAGGGCAATAAACCACATGAAATATTTATACTTATCCATCAGGGTAAGCATCAGGACGACTGTCATTAGCATATACAGACTGACACCTCTCACATGATAGACCCAGGCTATCCGGCTGGCGACAGAAGGATTAACAAATTCAAACAGAGAGTATCCAAACCAGATCAGGGCAACGTATACAACCTGGTTATTTAGCCTTGACCAATCAAATTTTTCATAGAAATACTTGAAAAAGACGGCGATAAACGTCAGAACAAGAAATCCATCCACCAATAAACCAAACGGAGCCTGCAGGACATACCTTGCCAGGCCCAGGGCAACAAAGTTCACCACATAAACGGCGAAAAAGCCAACCACCGGATTCTCAAAAACTTTGATCAGGAAAAAAACTGCGAAGGGCAGGACAAGCAGGGCAGCTATTGCCAGTATTCCCTGATCGGCAATAAAATACCCCATCCCCACCAGGCTGAAAAATAACAGGAACAGCACCAAAGGATGATTCATCCGGTATGCACCTGTTTTTACTGCGAATTGGTCTTCCATTACCAGTGAAGAAAAAAGAACTTCTTTAAAAAATCAAATTTAATAAAATCTCTGCTTTCAAGTTTAGGAATTATTGTAAATTTACTTTTCCGGCAGACAGATCTTGTGACATTTCTATATGTTGAATATGAGTGATGATAAGCAGGTAACAGAAAAATTTCCTCTGGTATCAATAATAACAGTCAACTACAACTGTGCTGCCATTACCTGCCAGATGCTTGAATCAGTTTACCAGATCACTTATCCGAATTATGAAATTATCGTAATCGACAACGGTTCACCTGACGACGATCCTAAAATAATCCAAGATAAATTTCCCCAGGTAACATATATTGAAACCGGTGAAAACCTTGGTTTTGCGGGGGCTAACAACCTTGGCATTTGTATGTCGAAGGGGAAATATATCCTGTTGATCAACAATGATACTGTCGTGACCCCCGGATTCCTGGAACCCCTTGTCAACAAGATGGAATCAGACCAGAGAATTGGAGCCGTTAGTCCCAAGATCCGGTATTATTACCTCCCTGACACGATTCAGTATGCAGGAATGACCCATATAAACTCCTATACGGTGCGAAGTCGTGCCTACGGGTATATGGAGAAAGATTATGGACAGCATGACCAGGACAGGATATCCGCATATGCACATGGAGCTGCAATGATGGTATCCGGTGAGGTGGTAGGGAAAGTCGGTCTTATGTCACTCGTATTTTTCCTTTATTATGAAGAACTCGACTGGGGTATCAGGATCCGGAACGCCGGTTATAAAATCTACTATGTACACAACTCATTGATTTACCACCTTGAATCAGTAGCCACGGGAAAACAGAGTCCCCTCAAAACCTATTACCTGAACAGAAGCCGCCTGCTCTATATGCGCCGGAATGTACGGGGGATTAAAAGCATCTTTCCAATTCTATTTCAATTACTTGTGGCGATCCCGAAAAACATGTCTCAATTTCTTTTGCAGGGAAGAGTGGACCTTTTCCGTGCATACTGCCGTGCGGTGCGCTGGCAGATACAGACAGCATTTCATAAATTCATTCATCAGCACCCGATATGCTAGTACGAAAAAAACTTGCAAGGTATCCGCTCGTATCTATTATCGCTGTCAACTATGACCACCCGGAAGTAACCTGTGATTTCATCGAATCACTGCACAAAATAACCTACCCGAATATCGAGGTGATCATTGTTGACAACAAATCCCCGAACGATAATCCTGCATTAATTAAGGAACGGTTCCCAAACGTGATCCTTTACGAAAGCAAGATAAACTGGGGTTTTGCCGGGGGAAACAACCAGGGGATCATGCGGGCTAAAGGTGAATATGTTCTGCTTCTGAACAATGATACAATCGTCGATCCGCATTTCCTTGAACCATTGGTGGATAAACTTGAAAAAAATCCACAGATCGGAGCTGTAAGCCCGAAGATCCGGTTTTACTATGATCCGGATATCATTCAATACGCCGGCTTTTATCCAATCAACAGGTATACTGTCAGGAATGCAGCGATCGGGTTCAGGGAAAAAGATAAAGGACAATACGACAAAGATGACGAAACCGCATATGCACATGGCGCAGCGATGATGGTCCCGATGCGGGTGATCAAAGAAATAGGACTTATGTCTTATATCTTTTTTCTATATTATGAGGAAGCCGACTGGAGCTACCGCATCATGAAAGCTGGATACCAGATATGGTATATCCACAACTCCCTGGTATTCCACAAAGAGTCCGTCTCCACCGGGAAACTGAGTCTCTTAAAAACGTACTACCTGAACCGCAACCGGATAGTCTTTATGCGCAGGAATATCGATGGGAGAGATTTTTACATCGGCATACTATACCAGATCCTTGTAGCTATACCCAAAAACGTTGTGGTTCTGCTGTTGAAGTTAAAATTGAAATTTGTCTACGCTTACCTTCGGGCACTTGGCTGGCACCTGAAAAACGCGTTCAACGGTGATATTCATAATAATCCGGCATTGTAAATGAATATAGAATTGACTATATTTGTTCTTAGAACGCCTTAATCTGTTAAGGGTAAAAACATGGTTGAAGATGTAATTCATATCGTTCTGATGATCATTCAATGGGTAATCCTGGTTTATCTGGCATTCGGGACACTTTATATTTTTGTATTTGCAACCGCTTCTCTTTTCCCTTTTAAACCGAAGAAAGCCGGTTGTGATGAATTCCGCAAGATTGCTGTCATGATCCCAGGATATAAAGAAGATGCCGTGATAGCAGAAGTGGCAAAGGAAGCTTTGCAACAGGATTATCCCAGGGAGACATACGAGGTAATCGTGATCGCGGATTCGTTTAAACCGGAGACGCTTCAAAGGCTTCGCAATTTGCCTGTCAGGGTGGTTGAGGTTTCTTTCGAGCAAAGTACCAAGTCAAAAGCATTGAACAAAACGATGTCACTTCTCCCTGATGGACTGTATGAGATCGCTGTTATCCTGGATGCTGACAATGTTATGAAAAAGGATTTTCTGATCCGTATCAACAATTCATACAATGCAGGATACAAAGCAATCCAGGGTCACAGGCTTGCGAAAAACACCAACACCTCGTTCGCTGTGCTTGATGCCGTTAGTGAAGAGATCAACAATTCCATCTTCAGAAAAGGACATCGCAGGCTCGGGTTTTCTTCCAGTCTGATCGGATCGGGTATGGCGTTTGATTACAGGTTTTTCAAAGATCTTATGCTAACTGTCAAAGCTGTAGGAGGCTTTGATAAAGAGATTGAATTAAAAATGCTGAAAGAGGGCGTAAGGATTGAGTACCTTGACCAGGCGCTGGTCTATGATGAGAAGGTGCAGAAGGAGGAGGTGTTCGTAAAACAACGTCGCAGGTGGTTATCGGCTCAGATCCATTACGCGACTTACATTGGTGATGCACTTCAGACTTATTTCAGACGAAGGAATGCTGATTACCTTGATAAAGCTATACAGATGCTTCTTCCCCCGCGTATACTACTCATTGGATTGCTGCCGATCTTCACGGTTCTCTCATTTTTCTTAAATCCACCTGTCCTCACATTGGTATGGGCCGGACTTCTGGCATTGCTGATCTTTACGTTTCTCTTTGCGATCCCGAGGAAATTTTACAACATCCAGACACTTGCAGCCGTAGTATCCATTCCAAAAGGGATCCTGTTAATGATTTTGTCACTCGCTTCTACAAAAGGCGCAAATAAAAAGTTCATTCATACAGAACATACGAAATTATGAGAATAGGCATTGAAGGACAACGGCTTTTCAGGGCAAAAAAACACGGGATGGACTTCGTGGCCCTGGAACTGGTTAAGAACATCCAGCATCTCGACCGTGATAATGAATATTTTGTGTTTGTCAAACCCGATGAGGATATTTGCCTTCAATCCACAGAAAACATGAGCATCGTTGCACTTGGAGGGGGCCCCTATCCTACCTGGGAACAGCATGCTTTGCCACATGCAGTTAAACAATACAAGTGTGATCTTCTTCATTGCACCAGCAACACTGCGCCCTTATACAATCCGGCTCCAATGATCGTTACCCTCCACGATATTTTTTACCTTGAAAATGTAAGCCTTTTCAACAAAGGCTTTTCCACCTATCAGAAATTCGGGAACATGTACCGGCGATATATTGTTCCCGCCATTGTAAAAAAGGCTAAACGGATTATCACGGTTTCCAATTCGGAGAAAAAAAGGATCATTAATTACTTCCACCTCAGGGATAATCAGGTTTCGGTGGTTTACAATGGCGTGAGCCTGAATTTCAAACCTGTTACAGACCTGAAGACCCTGGACGAAATACGAGCAAAATACAGCCTTCCCGAGAAATTTATTTTCTTCCTGGGTAATACCGATCCAAAGAAAAACACAAAAGGGGTTGTCACTGCCTTCTCCAGGTATGTCGGGGAGACGACCAATCCGATCCAACTTGTTATTGTCGATTACCCTCAGGAGGACCTGGAAAGGATCTTGATGGAGATCCAGAATCCAGATTTAATAAACCATATTCACAGGCTGGATTATATAAAAAATGTCGACCTCCCTGGGATCTATTCAATGGCAGATGTATTCCTCTATCCTTCTTTCAGGGAAAGTTTCGGCATCCCAATTTTGGAAGCAATGGCGTGCGGAACGCCTGTTATCACTTCCAATGTATTTTCAATGCCGGAAGTTGCCGGTGATGCAGCAGTTCTTATAGATCCGACGGACCCGGTAGATCTGGCACAAGCAATGCAAAAGGTTATTGCGGATCCGGACTTCAGTAAAGCCATCTCGGCAAAGGGATTTGAGCAGTTTACCCGATTCTCATGGGCTAAAATGGCAAAAGATTACATGGAAATTTACAAGGAAATCGTTGAGGACGCAAAAAATCATCATTAATCAATGAAGATGGAAAACAGGGATTTTATAGTTATCGGGCTGCCTTCCTGGGATCTTCCCATCGCCACCACGCGTAAATATACGGCAATGGAGATCTCAAAGAAAAACCGGGTGCTTTTCGTAAACCTGCCTGAGACGAGACTTACCTATTTGAAACATAAGAACGATCCTGCGGTTCAGAAGAGAAAAAGAATTCTTGAAGGCAAAGAGCCTGACCTGGAACAGGTTTCCTCTTCCATGTGGGTACTGTATCCTAAAATGGTCAGCGAGTCTATAAACTGGATTCCCAGCAATTATGCTTTCTATCTGCTGAATTACCTTAACGAGAGACAATTTGGAGCAAGAATCAAAGATGCTATCCATACCCTCGGGTTTCATAATTACATCATTCTCAATGACAATTCTATGCTGACTGGTTATCACCTGAAGGAGATGCTGAACCCGAGTCTATACATTTATCTTCTGCGCGATGCAGTGACTCTGGTCCCATACCATAGAAAGCATGGTGTTTGGATGGAACCCAAACTCATTGCCAAATCGGATCTTATCGTAACGAATTCGAGCTATTTCGGCAATTATGCAAGACAACATAATGCCAATTCCCATACAATCGGACAGGGATGCGATGTATCCATGTACAGTGATAAAGACGGGACTCTTCCAATCCCGGATGATGTAAAGGAGATTCCCGGCCCTATCATCGGGTATACAGGAGCTTTGACTTCGATCAGGCTTGATCCCGGGATCCTGGAGTTTGTGGCAAAAAATCGACCTGAATGGAATCTGGTCCTGGTAGGTCCCGAAGATGATGTATTTAAAGCCAGTACACTTCATAATCTGCCCAATGTCTATTTCCTCGGAAGAAAAGCCCCGGAAACCCTTCCGGGGTATGTGAAATCTTTTGATGTTGCGATCAACCCTCAACTCCACAACCCCATTACAGATGTCAACTATCCTTTGAAGATTGACGAATACCTGGCCATGGGGAAGCCTGTCGTTGCAACAAAAACCGCTTTCATGGATTATTTTAAGGACCACACATACCTGGCATCCGATAATAATGAATGGATCAAATATATTCAACAGGCTTTGGAGGAAAATACACCTGAGTGGATCGCCAGGCGGAAAGCTCTTGCTGCCGAGCATACCTGGGAAAACTTTGTTGGCAAGATCTACCGCTTATCAAAGGAAACGGAGACCAACAAACTTAAATCCATCAGCCCTGATTGCGACATCGTTATCACTGGTCTGCAATCCTGGTACATGTCAATGGGAGGGAATGCGGTTAACATAGCGAAGGAACTATCCAAAAATCACCGGGTATTATACGTCAACTATGCCGTTGACAGGATTGCCTTACTAATGCGGCACAAAACCATAGCTGTTCAGAAATATAAAGAAGCAAAATCCAACCACTATGCATTAATCGATAAGGTGGCAAACAACCTTTGGGTATACACGCCTGATGTTGTGATGGAATCGGTTGGCCGGATTAAGTTTAAATGGCTTTTTGATTTAATAAATTCCATAAATGCAACCAGGCTGGCAAAAAAGATTAAAAAAGCTGTGGCGAGACTTGAATTCAAGGATTTCATTGTAATAACCGACAATGATTTTTACCGCAGTTATAAATTGAAAGATATCCTCCACCCGGCTTTATTTATTTATTATGTAAGGGATTACATGATTGATACGGATTTTTATCGCGTTCATGGTCCAAGAAAGGAGAGGATCATCATGAAAAAAGCGGATCTCGTTGTTGCGAATTCTGAGTTCCTTGCCTCCTATGCACGGAAACACAATCCTAACTCTTATTATGTCGGACAAGGATGTGATTCAGAACTGTTCAATGCCGGTAAACCTTATGAAATCCCTGATGACATGAAAGAAATCAGGAAAAAATATAAGGTTATAGTCGGGTATGTCGGAGCTTTGAGAACTCTCAGGATCGATTTAAAGTTATTGGAGTATATTGCAGAACACCGTCCTGAATGGGCTCTAGTGCTGGTAGGTTGGGAAGATGAGGCCTTCCAGAAAAGCAAACTCCATGAGATGCCTAACGTATTTTTCCTGGGATCCAAAAAGGAGACAGAGTTACCTTTATACATAAATGCTTTTGACGTTGCAACAAATCCCCAGGTTTACAATGCCGTTACGAAAGGGAATTATCCCCGTAAAATAGATGAATATCTTGCGATGGGAAAACCTGTTATGGCCACCAGGACTGAAGCGATGGAGATGTTTACTGATTATTGCTACCTGGGAAGCACGCCGGAGGAATATTGCACACTTATCGAAAAAGCCATCAAGGAAGACACGCCGGAACTGCACGAAAAAAGGATCCAACTGGGCAGGCGCCATAGCTGGGAGAATAACATTTGTGAGATATTTAAGTGTGTTGAAAAAGTCACCCCATCTTAATGCTTAGAACATGTCATTAACGGAAAAAATAAAAACAAACACCAGATTGAAAAAACTGGCTTCCTGGGTTTTGATGCCAAGAAATCAGGCCAGGCCGCGCTGGTGGGTTCGCCGGCTGCTGAATCCTTTTGTACATCACAAAGGAAAACACACATTAATTTGTAAACGAACCCGGATCGATATATTACCATTTAACAAGTTTTATATCGGAGATGAATCGACTATTGAAGATTTTGCAACCGTGAATAACGGTGTAGGAGATTTGATTATAGGCGACCGGACACGGATTGGCCTTGGGTGTACCCTGATAGGCCCTGTCACTATTGGCAATGATGTAAGAATTGCTCAAAACGTGGTAATGTCCGGATTAAACCATAAATATGAAGACATCACCCTGCCGATATCGCAACAAGGGGTGACAACAAACACGATCACAGTTGAGGACGAAGTGTGGATTGGCGCCAATTGTGTAATTCTTCCGGGTGTGACAGTAAAAAAACATGCAGTCGTTGCGGCGGGGAGTATTGTCAGAAGGAATGTGCCTGCTTATTCCGTTGTTGCCGGTAATCCGGCTGTTGTTATGAAGAAATACAACAAAGTGACCAACATGTGGGAGTGGATAGACAAATAAGAAACCAATAACTGATATGCTGACCCTTGAAATTATTTTCTGGATTTTCCTGTGTATCATTTTCTACGCTTACATAGGTTATGGGATACTGCTTTACTTACTGGTAAGAATTAAAAGAGCATTGATAAAAAAGCAACAAACCGGCAACAACGAAATTTACGAGCCGGAAGTGACATTGTTTGTATCAGCATTCAATGAGAAAG